>Ga0308159_1000642_pt1 | contig 71672 bp, 58 predicted proteins | sample PhyCR1_FD_201040 | JGI IMG/M metagenome (GOLD analysis project Ga0308159, IMG submission 201040) | Phyllosphere microbial communities from UC Gill Tract Community Farm, Albany, California, United States - DLSLC.R1 | ecosystem: Host-associated > Plants > Phyllosphere > Unclassified | place: USA...
CTGTTCCGCCTTGCCAGCCAGCACGGCGGCTTCGTTGTGGGCACCGGCGACTTGTCGGAACTGGCGCTGGGCTGGTGTACTTACGGCGTCGGCGACCAGATGAGCCACTACGCGGTCAACGCGGGCGTGCCCAAGACGCTGATCCAGTACCTGATCCGCTGGTGCGCCACGACCGACCAGTTCAGCGCCTCGACCGAGGAAATCCTGCTGGCAATCCTCGCGACGGAGATTTCGCCCGAACTGGTGCCCGCCGGGGCCGACGGCGCGATCCAGAGCACCGAGGCGAAGATCGGGCCTTACGAACTAAACGACTTCTTCCTCCACCACGTCATGCGCTTCGGGCAGAAGCCGTCGAAGGTCGCGTTCCTCGCCTGGCACGCCTGGCGCGACACGGCGGCGGGGGCATGGCCGCACGCCTTCCCGGAAGCCAAGAAGAACGCCTACGAACTGCCGGTCATCCGTTCATGGCTGGAGAAGTTCGTGACGCGCTTCTTCGCGTTCAGCCAGTTCAAGCGCTCGGCCATTCCCAATGGCCCGAAAGTGTCCACCGCCGGAGCCCTCAGCCCCCGGGGCGACTGGCGCGCACCGTCCGACGCCAGCGCAGCGGTATGGCTGGCGGAACTGGAGAAACGGGTGCCGTAACTTCCTCCCCGGAACGGGGAGGACGCGCGCCTAACCCCGTCATCCCAGCGAAGGCTGGGACCGCTGGCCTGTTACGGCGAGCCAACGTTCAAACGCCCTGCCGAGGGTTGGGCTTTGCGCGGCCAGCGGTCCCAGCCTTCGCTGGGATGACGACGCCGTGCGTGCAGTCAGCGCACGCGGAAACGCCCGCTGGCGAGTGCGGGCCGTTACGCCAGGGGAAATCAACGCGAATACCGAGAACATCGGGTCGGCGTCGGGAGCGTCCTCACCGGGACGCGGGGTTTTGTGTTCCGTGAAGCTCTGGCGAGCGGCCGGGTAACTCACGGTGCAGCCCGGTTCGACCTGCATTCCATCGGACTTGTCCCATGTGGCCGTCGTTAGGGTTCGCATCGTTATCGGCCGAAGGCTATCCGGGATGGTCGTCCCAAGTCCGGCGATGTTTCGCAGGATCGTATGGACGGCGTTTCCGGTAGCGCAGAGACAGTCCGGGCCTTCGAACGGACGCGTGGGTTGCGTGGCCACGGCTCGAAACCGCATCCCGGCCCACGACGCCGACCCGATACACCTCTCCGGCGTGATCATCGCCGGATCGGATGCTGGGCCATATAACCTATTTGGCGATAAATGTCAATCCCGCAGGGCGTCGATCTCGCGGGCAAGGTCCTTGCCGCGCCGTTCGTCGGTGGCGATGCGTTCCAGCACAGCGATGCGCTTGCGCATGGTCTCGATCTCGCGCTCCAGTTCGTGTTCGCGGGCGGTGTGATCGTAGCCGCCGGCCTCGCGGTCCCGCTTGTCGCCCAGCGCGCGGTAGCGCTGGGACTTGAGCCAGGTCACGCAGCCGATGGCGAAAAGAACGACTACGGCAGTCCAGAAACTCATTGCTTGGTCACCTTCACCCTATCGCCGTCGTGCGCGTCCTCGACTCGAAGCGCTTCGATCTGGAGCGCGATGTCGTGCCCGCTGCCGCCGTCGGTGATGATTCTTTCCAGCACCCGCACGCGATTTTCAAGCGTGCTGTTTTGCGCTGCGTACTGTGCGGCCTTTTCGGCGGTGGCGCCGACGGCGATCTCCAGCTTGCGCTCGAGGAAGGCCAGGCGGCGCTTGTAGGCGCCGGCCAGGATCGCGAAGACCGTGATTATGGTGATCATGACAGCGCACAGGCTCAAGAAATCGCCGGGTCTCATCGGGCGGTGACTTTCTGTTCGGACGCGCGCAGGCTCTCTATCTGCGCGGCGGTCGTGTATCCGGTATCGGTGACGATGGTTTCGAGGCTGGCGGTGCGGCTCTCCAGCGCTTCCAGCCGGGCGCGCAGCTGCGCGTTTTCCTCAGCCAGTCGCGCTGCGGCAGCGTGATCCGCACGCTCGGTCTTGCCGCCCCATTCGTCCTCCAGCGCATAGCCGTGGCGCGCGCGGATCCAGTTGTTGAGCACCCAGCCGCCGGTACAGATGCCGACGATGACGAGGACGAAGTCCGGTCCACCCCATTGCATGGCGGTCTCCTCAGTTGATCTTGGGCTCGGCCGTGCGGGCGCTTTCGACCTCGCGCCGGTCCCGCAGCGCCTCGATCTGGAGGGCGGTGTCATAGCCGCCGTCGGTGATGATCCGCTCCAGCACCCGCACGCGCTCTTCGAGTTCGCGGCTGTGCGAGGCGTATTGCGCGGCCTTTTCTGCGGTCGCCTCGATCTGCAGTTCGGCGAGCTTGCGCTGGTGCTTGGTCCAGATCGCGAAGCCGCCCATGATGAACGGTGCGAGCGGGATCAGCACCCAGATTGCGTCTTCCATGTCGTCGTGTCCCTGTTGCCCGGATGGCTGCGTGTCAGCGCAGCGAGTCGATCTCGGCCGCAAGGCGCGAGTTGCTGTTGGAATAGTGTGCCTCCATGTCCGCGATCCGGCGGTCCATGTCGGACAGATCGGTGCGCAGGCGGCTGGAGGAAGGCGCTGCCGTCAGCCCCTTGCGGGCGCGGCGGCGTTCCATGCGGCGCAGCAGGCGCATTTCCTCGTCCTCGGAATAGAGGCCCATCGGACGGCTGTCTGCCAGCCACGCCACGCCGAAGTAGATGGCGATCACGATCGGAAACCCGGCGAACAGCAGCAGCACGGCGCCCAGCCGGATCCACAGCGCATCGACGCCGGTGTAATCCGCGATCCCCGAGCACACGCCCGAAATCTTGGCGTTCGACTTGTCGAGATAGAATTGTCCGCGAGACATTGCCTGTTTTCCCTTCCCTCGAATGTCTTACTGCTGCTTGTCGGCCATCTGGCGCTTCATCTCCGCGAGTTCCGCGTCGATCGAGTCGCCATCGGCCAAAGCCGCGATTTCCTCGGCGAGCGTCGGCTGGCGGCGGTCGGAGATGCTCATGGCCTCGGCGCGGCCTTCCGCGTAGTCGACGCGGCGCTCCAGCTGGTCGAACCGGGCCATGGCTTCGTCCACGCGCTCGTTCGCCAGCAGGGTGCGCAGCTTGACCCTGTTTTCCGCGCTCTGCAAGCGGGCCGCGATGGACGACTGGCGGCTGCGGGCCTCGCGCAAGCGGGTCTGCAGCTTCTCGATGTCAGCCTCGTAGGCGCGCAGCGCATCGTCGAGCACCAGGATCTCGGCCGAGAGCTGCTCGGCCATGTCGGCGGCCTTCTTGCGCTCCATCAGCGCGGCGCGGGCAAGATCCTCGCGGTCCTTGGACAGCGCCAGCTGCGCCTTGTCGTTCCAGTCGGCCTGCAGTTTGTCCAGCTTGCCCACGTGACGGCGCAGTTCCTTCTGGTCCGCGATCGTGCGGGCCGAACTGGTGCGCACTTCCACCAGCGTCTCCTCCATCTCGAGGATGATCAGGCGGATCATCTTGGCCGGGTCTTCGGCCTTGTCGAGCAGGTCGTTGAAGTTGGCGGCGATGATGTCGCGGGTGCGGGAGAAGATGCCCATGGCGGTGGTTCCTGTGGTGAAGCTGCGGCCCGAGGTGAAAGTACCCGTCGTGGCCCGGATGTCATCGGCGTCGAAGCGGTAGGCGCGCCCCGGATTGAAGTGTGCGTTCGGGGCGGGATTCTGGAGCACTTCGATCTCCGCGTCGAGCCTGCTCATGCGAGCGGCGCCCCGCAGGAACGCACGGAAGCGGCATGCGCCTCGGGCACCGCGACCTTGTCGGCCAGCGCCACGAGATTGAGTGCGCCCATCGCCAGCATGCTGACGATGATCGCCCAGTCGAGCTTAGTGCGGGCCAGTGTCGAACGCGGGGTGGTGGAGCGTCCCTGGCCGGTGCTGTTCGCAGTGATCGGGAGCATGTCGAAGTTTCCTCTAGTCCTGAACTTGGTCTTGCCGAGGTAATAGCAACCCCCGTGCCAAACTGCGCGAATGGCGGATTTGCGGGATTTCGGTTTCTCCGTGCGAAAGTGCGCGTAAAATGAATTGCCAATGAATGGGAAATTTCGCTAACTTTCAGGAATGGAGCGCGACACCCACTTCATCGGCCAGTCTTCTGCCTTCCTCGACGCGGTCGAGCGGGCCAGCCGCGCCGCCGCCGTGCGCCGTCCGGTCCTCGTCATCGGCGAGCGCGGGACCGGCAAGGAACTGATCGCCCAGCGCCTGCACCACCTCTCGCCGCGCTGGGGCGAGCCGCTGGTGACGCTCAACTGCGCGGCGCTGCCCGAGACGCTGATCGAGGCCGAACTGTTCGGCCACGAGGCGGGCGCCTTCACCGGGGCTACACGGGCAAGGGCAGGGCGCTTCGAGGAGGCGGATCGCGGCACCCTGTTTCTCGACGAACTGGGCAACCTGTCGATGGCCGCGCAGGAGCGCCTGCTGCGCGCGATCGAATATGGCGAGGTGGTGCGCATCGGTTCCTCGCGCGCGGTGACGGTGGACGTGCGCATCGTCGCTGCCACCAACGCCGACCTCCCGCGCATGGCCGCCGAGGGCACCTTTCGCGCCGACCTGCTCGACCGCCTGAGCTTCGAGGTCATCACCCTGCCGCCGCTGCGCGCGCGAGAAGGGGACGTCGCTGAACTGGCCGACTACTACGGCCGCCGCATGGCGAGCGAACTGGAGTGGGGGCGCTTCCCCGGCTTCTCCCCCGCTGCGATGGAGGCGCTGGAGGCCCACGAATGGCCCGGCAACGTGCGCGAACTGCGCAACGTGGTCGAGCGCGCGGTCTACCGCTGGGGGGATGAGGCGGCGCCGATCGCGGAAGTGGTGTTCGATCCCTTCGTCAGTGCATGGGGTTTGCGCGCGATGGCGGAGGTGGTGCCTGCACCGCTGCCCTGCGCGGCGGAGCCGGAAATGCCGTCCGAGGCTCCAGCCTCTCTACGCGACGCGGTCGAGGCGCACGAGCGCGGTCTCCTGTTGGCTGCGCTGGAGCGCCTGCGCTGGAACCAGCGCAAGGTGGCGGGCGCGCTGGGCCTGACTTACGACCAGTTGCGCCACTGCCTCAAGAAGCACGGGCTGCATCAGGGGCGGGCTTAGCTCGATATCGGAATTTTAATGCTTTGAGGCGCGTTGCCGGCGCATGTAGGATGCAGGCATGTCCAAGGCTTCTGCTCCCGTGGTCCGCAAGGCTGCCAGCGTTTCGCTGGATGCAGCGCTTCTCGATGAGGCGCGTGCTCTGGATGTGGACGTATCCAGCGCCTGTGAGCGCGGCCTTGCCGAACAGGTCGCGGAAACCCGCGCTGAACGCTGGCGCCGGGAAAATGCCGAGGCGATTGCCTCTTTCAATGACTATGTCGAGCGCAACGGGTTGCCTCTGGCTCGCTATCGCCCGTTCTGATGGCCAAATTCGATGTGTATCGAATGGCGCATCGTGATGGCTACATGCTTGATTGTCAGGCCGACCTGTTGAGCGACTTCGCGACCAGGTTTGTCGCGCCCTTGTTGTCACTTGCCGAAGCACCGCCTCCGGTTCCGCGTCTCAATCCCGTTTTCGAGATTGAGGGCGTGCGCTGCGTCATGGTGCCTCAACTGGTTACATCGGTGCCGGCGTCGGATTTACGGATTCGGGTGACGTCGCTCGACGAACACGATCTCACGATCGGCAATGCCCTCGACATGCTCATCTCCGGGTACTGACCCTTCTCCCCTTGCATTTTTCCAGAATCGCGCCTATCTGGCCGTCATCCCGTAATTGGTGAAACAACGAACGGGCTGGCGCCGGTAGGGGCCGGCACGAAACCGCGTTGCTCATCGTCGCGGCAAACAGACACATAATGGAGCCAGGATTGGTCGATATCGCACGCCTTACCGAAGTCATCGAGCCGGAGGTCGCCGCCCTGGGCTTCGATCTCGTTCGCGTGCGCATTTTCGGCAAGAGCGAAGTCGGTGACGACGAGATCGCGCTCCAGATCATGGCTGAGGACCCGAAGACCGGCCAGCTCGTGCTCGACGACTGCGCGGCGCTGTCGCACCGTATCTCCGACCGCATGGATGCGCTGGAGGAAGCGGGCGAGACGCTGATCGAGGAGGCCTATCGCCTCGAAGTCAGCTCGCCGGGCATCGACCGTCCGCTCACCCGCATCAAGGACTACGCCAACTGGGCGGGCCATGAGGCGAAGATCAACCTGATCAATCCCGTCGAAGGCAACCGCAAGGGCCTGCACGGCGACCTCGTCGGCATCGAGGGTGAGGCAGGAAGCGAAGTGGTCACGCTGGAGGACAAGAAGTCCGGCCGCGTGTCCTTCCCGCTCGCAGACGTTCAGTCGGCAAGGCTGATCCTTACCGACAGGCTCATCGCAGCAAGCCGCCCGCAGGATACCAGCGGCGCGGACGACATTCTTGAGGAACAGGAAGACTAAGCCATGGCCAGTGCGATTTCCGCCAACCGCGCCGAGCTGATCGCGATTGCGAACTCCGTTGCTTCGGAAAAGATGATCGACAAGTCGATCGTCATCGAGGCGATGGAAGAAGCCATCCAGAAGTCGGCCCGCAACCGCTACGGTGCCGAGAACGACATCCGCGCGAAGCTCGATCCGCGTACCGGCGACTTGCGCCTGTGGCGCGTCGTCGAAGTCGTGGAAGAGGTCGAGGACTACTTCAAGCAGGTCGACCTCAAGCAGGCCGAGAAGCTCCAGAAGGGCGCTGCGCTGGGCGACTTCATCGTCGATCCGCTGCCTCCGGTGGACCTCGGCCGCATCGACGCGCAGTCGGCCAAGCAGGTGATCTTCCAGAAGGTCCGCGACGCCGAGCGTGACCGTCAGTACGAAGAGTTCAAGGACCGCGCGGGCGAAGTCATCACCGGCGTCATCAAGTCGGTCGAGTTCGGCCACGTGATCGTCAACCTCGGCCGCGCCGAGGGCGTGATCCGCCGCGACCAGCAGATCCCCCGCGAAGCCGCCCGCGTCGGCGAGCGCGTGCGGGCGCTGGTCCTGCGCGTCGAGCGCCAGAACCGCGGCCCGCAGATCTTCCTCAGCCGCGCGCACCCGGACTTCATGAAGCGCCTGTTCGCGCAGGAAGTGCCCGAGATCTACGACGGCGTCATCGAGATCAAGGCAGCCGCCCGCGATCCGGGCTCGCGCGCCAAGATCGGCGTGATCAGCAACGACAGCTCGATCGATCCGGTCGGCGCCTGCGTCGGCATGAAGGGCAGCCGCGTACAGGCGGTCGTGCAGGAAATGCAGGGCGAGAAGATCGACATCATCCCCTGGAGTGAGGACACCGCGACGTTCGTGGTCAACGCGCTGCAGCCCGCGACCGTCAGCCGCGTCGTCATCGACGAGGAAGAAAGCCGGATCGAGGTGGTGGTGCCTGACGACCAGCTTTCGCTGGCAATCGGTCGCCGTGGTCAGAACGTGCGTCTGGCCTCGCAGCTGACCGGCTCGCAGATCGACATCATGACCGAGGCGGAATCCTCGGAGAAGCGCCAGAAGGAATTCGTCGAGCGCTCGAAGATGTTCGAGGAAGAGCTGGACGTCGACGAGACGCTCTCGCAGCTGCTGGTCGCCGAAGGCTTCAGCGAACTGGAAGAAGTCGCCTATATCGATGCCGCCGAACTGGCGAACATCGAAGGCTTCGACGAAGAGCTGGCCGAAGAACTGCAGAACCGTGCGCAGGAAGCGCTCGATCGCCGCGAGGAAGCCAACCGCGAAGCCCGCCGTGCGCTGGGCGTCGAGGATGCGCTGGCCGAACTGCCGCACCTCACCGAAGCGATGCTGGTCGTGCTGGGCAAGGGCGGGATCAAGACGCTCGACGACCTCGCGGACTTGGCGACCGACGAACTCATCGCCAAGAAGCGCACTGAACAGCGTCGCCGCGACGGTTCGGTGAACAAGCGCGCTGGCCGCGACGAGGACAAGGGCGGCGTGCTCGGCGAATACGGCCTGACCGAAGAGCAGGGCAACGAGATCATCATGGCCGCCCGCGCCCACTGGTTCGAAGACGAACCGCAGACCGAGGAGGCCGCCGATGCGGAATCCTCGCAATGAGCGCGTAAGCTCCGACATTGACGGCAATTCGGCGGAGAGGACTTGCATCCTCTCCGGCGAGAAGGCTGTGCGCGGGGAGTTCATCCGTCTGGCGATCTCGCCGGACGGTCTGGTGCTCCCCGACGTCCACGCGCGTGCCCCCGGGCGCGGCGCGTGGATCGGCGTTTCTCGCGCAGACCTTGAAATCGCGGTGTCGAAGAACAAACTTAAGGGAGCACTGGCGCGCGCTTACAAAAGCGCGGCCATCACCATCCCCGACGACCTGGCGGATCGGATCGAGGCTGCGCTGTCCCGCGCGCTGACCGACCGGCTGGGCCTCGAACTGAAATCGGGCAGGCTGCTCATGGGCTCGGACCGCATCGCGCAGAACGCGCGTGAGGGCCGGGTCGAATGGCTTGCCCATGCCGCCGACGCGCGCGAGGACGGATCGCGCAAGCTGGACCAGGCCTGGCGGGTCGGGTCCGAGGCGGAAGGAACTGGTTTACGAGGCGTCACCTTGCCTCTGGACCGGGACACGTTGTCTGTGGCATTGGGCCGCGACAACGTCGTTCACCTGGCGCTGAACGATCGCGGAGCGGCTGACCGAGTCGAAACGCTGCTAAAGCGCCTCCTGCATTTCCAAGGGCAGGTCATCAGCCGGGAGGCCTCGAACGGGGACGACGGCCAAAGTGACTTACACAGGCCCGGCATGGATGACACTGACGGAGCGGCCCCGGCCGACTCCGTGACGACGAATTGAGCGAAGGGCGAAGACGAAAAATATGAGCGAGACCGACAACAAACCGACCCTGGGCCGCAAGCCGCTTGGGCTTAAGCGCTCGGTGGAAGCGGGTGAGGTCAAGCAGACCTTCAGCCACGGCCGCACCAACAAGGTGGTGGTCGAGGTGAAGCGCCGCAAACTGATGCCCGGCGGCAAGCCCGAAGGCGAGGTGACTCCGGCGCCTGCCGCTGCCGCACCTGCTCCGCAGGCTGCGGCAGCGCGTCCTGCGGCTCCGCCCCCGCCGCCCGTCCGTCGCCCTGCGCCCTCGAACGAAACCCCGCAGGAGCGCGTCGCCCGCATGCAGCGTGAGGCTGAAGAAGCCCGCATGCAGATGCTCGAGGAGGCGACCCGCCGCGAGCAGGAACAGCGCCAGCGTGCGATCGACGAAGAGAAGCAGCGCGTCGAAGCCAATCGCCGCGCCGAAGAGGAAGCGGCTGCTGCCGCCGCTGCCCCGGCCGAACCCGTCAAGGCTCCCGAGCCTGTCGCTGCGCCCGAACCCGCACCAGCGCCCGAGGTTGCCCCTGTGGCCGCTGAGGCACCGGCGGTCGTGGAAACTCCGGCTGTTGCCGAGACTCCTGCACCTGCGGCGGCTCCGGTCGCCAAGGCTGCTGCACCTGCCCCGGCTCCCGCACCTGTAGCGACGCCGGTTCCGGCCGCACGCCGCTTCACTCCGGTGCAGCGCCCCGAGCCGCGCCGTCCCGAGCCGACCGCACCTGCGGCGGCCCCGACTGCGGGTGGTGGCAATGCCGGTAACGGGAGTAGCGCCGGTGCCACCGCACCCCGCGCTCCGCTCGGCGCCAAGAAGGGGCCGGCGACCCCGGCCCGTCCCGCGCCGAGCCAGCAGACCGACCGGAACGCCAAGGGCGGCGATCGTCGCCAGGCCGGCAAGCTGACCGTCAACCGCGCGCTCAACGACGACGAGGGGGCCCGCGCCCGCTCGCTCGCCGCGCTCAAGCGTGCGCGTGAGAAGGAGCGTCGTTCCAGCTACAGCGGCCGTTCGCAGCCACGTGAAAAGCAGGTTCGCGATGTCATCGTGCCGGAGGCGATCACCGTCGCCGAACTGGCGAACCGCATGGCCGAAAAGGCGGCGGACCTTGTCAAGTCGATGTTCAAGATGGGCATGATGGTCACCGTCAACCAGACGATCGACCAGGACACCGCGGAGCTGCTGGTCGAGGAATTCGGCCACAACGTCCAGCGCGTGTCGGAAAGCGACATCGACATCGACCACACCGTGGACGTCGATCCCGAGGACACGCTGAAGGCGCGTCCGCCAGTCGTCACGATCATGGGCCACGTCGATCACGGCAAGACCTCGCTGCTCGACGCGCTGCGCGGCACCGACGTCGTGCGCGGCGAGGCGGGCGGCATCACCCAGCATATGGGCGCCTACCAGATCAAGACCAAGGGCGGCGACTTCGTCACCTTCCTCGACACCCCGGGTCACGCCGCCTTCACGCAGATGCGCATGCGCGGTGCCAACGTCACGGACATCGTGGTGCTGGTGGTCGCGGCCGACGACGGCATCATGCCGCAGACGGTCGAAGCCATCAATCACACCAAGGCGGCAGGCGTGCCGATGATCGTCGCGATCAACAAGTGCGACAAGCCCGAAGCCAACCCGCAGAAGGTGCGAGAGCGCCTGCTCGAACACTCGATCGTGGTCGAGGACATGTCGGGTGACGTGCAGGACGTCGAAGTCTCGGCCAAGACCGGCAAGGGTCTGGACGAGCTGATCGAGAAGATCCTGCTCCAGGCCGAACTGATGGAACTGAAGGCCAACCCGGACCGCATGGCCGAAGCCACCGTGATCGAAGCCAAGCTCGACAAGGGCAAGGGTCCGCTCGCGACGGTGCTGGTCAACCGTGGTACGCTCAAGGTCGGCGACATCCTCGTCGTCGGCACCGAGAGCGGCCGCGTGCGCGCCATGCTCGACGACAAGGGCCGCCAGATCAAGGTCGCCCCGCCGGCAATGCCGGTCGAAGTGCTGGGCATTGGCGGCGTTCCGATGGCCGGTGACATGCTCACCGTGGTCGAGAGCGAGCAGCGCGCCCGCGAGGTTTCGTCCTGGCGTCAGGAGCAGGCGACTGCCAAGCGCACCGCGATGGCGCCCGCCAGCCTCGACACGATGTTCTCGGCGCTCGCCGACAAGCAGAAGGTCATCGAGTACCCGGTGGTCATCAAGGCGGACGTGCAGGGTTCGGTCGAGGCGATCAACGCCGCGCTCCACGCCCTTTCGAACGACGAGATCAAGGTTCGCGTCCTGAACTCGGGCGTCGGTGCGATCACTGAGACCGACGTGACGCTTGCCGCAGCTTCGGGCGCGCCGATCGTCGGCTTCAACGTCCGTCCGAACGCCAAGGCCCGCGAACTGGTCGAGCGTACCAAGACGCCGATGATGTACTACGACGTCATCTATGAACTGACCGCCGAGGTCGCCAAACAGATGGCGGGCATCTGGGGTCCGGAGCGCATCGAAACGGTCGTCGGCCGCGCCGAAGTCAAGCAGGTCTTCCCGGCCGGCAAGCGCGACAAGGCCGCCGGTCTGCTGGTGGTCGAGGGCTACATCCGCAAGGGTCTCAGCGCGCGTCTCACCCGCAACGACGTCATCGTTTCGGCGACGACGATCTCCTCGCTGCGCCGTTTCAAGGACGACGTGGACGAAGTGCGCGCCGGCCTGGAATGCGGCGTCGTGCTGGCCGACACGAACGACATCAAGGCGGGCGACCACCTCGAAGTCTTCGAAGTCAGCCACCGCGAGCGTACCGTCGGCTAAGGCTCGATCTTACATCAACGCTGATCGATGCGGCCATCGTCGGGGACACCCGGCGGTGGCCGCTTTCGTTTGCCGGGATTTAATCGGGAGCGGATGCGCATCGCGCCTATACCTCGCCGGTCGCAACTGGCGGCGGAAAGGCAGGTGATGCGGATGGATTTGCAGACGACGGTAACACTGGTTCTGGGCGTAGCGACATTGATCGTCGCGCTCGTGACCCTGACGATCAAACTGATCGAACTGGGGCGTAAATAACCGGTGAGGAGGTCGGCGCTGCAACGCCAGCCTCCGATATGCCCAGCCTCTAAAATTGAAAGAGCCCGGACGCTGCAACGTCCGGGCTCGGCAGGCTGAATGGACATTCAAACCACGGTAACGGCCGTAAATTACATCGCTCCACGCCCCCTTGCAAGGGCGCGCCTTCCGGGCCTTGCGGAACTTTAACCGGGCGCATCAATCGTGGTAGGCGAGGTCGGCCTTCATCAATCTTCGGAAACATTCAAGATGACCCGCTACTGCGCCTTCTTCGCCTCGATCAACGTGGGCGGTAACCGCCTGACCATGGCGGACTTGCGCTATGCCTTCGAGCGCGAGGAGTTCGAGAATGTCGAAACCGTCGTCGCCAGCGGCAACGTCCTGTTCGATTTCGACGAGCGGCCTACCGACGGGCTGGAAGACCTGTTCGCGCACATGATGCTCGACCGCTTCGACATGAACACCTTCGCCGCCGTGCGCAACGCCGGGGAAGTGCGCTCGGCGGTGGAGGACAATCCGTTCACCGGAATCGGACAGGACCATTACGTCCACACCCTGTTCCTGGAACGCGATGCCGATCAGTCGGCATTCGACAAGCTGGTGGCTGACCATGCCGGGCGCGGGCCAGAGAAGATCGCGATGGGGCCGCGCTGCCTCTACATCGATTACGTGGACGGCGCCGGCCATTCCAAGCTCACCAATGCCTTCATCGAGCGGCGTCTCGGCTGCCGGGGCACCGCGCGCAACGTGCGCTCGCTCGCGCGGATCGCCGCGAAGATGGCATGAAAAAGGGCGGGCCGCGCGAACGGCCCGCCCTCTGATCTCGTCAGCTGGCCTTAGCGGAACTGGCCCGCCAGCACCGAGGCGACGATACCGCTGGTGATGCCCACGAGCAGCATGTCGTTGCCCGAGCGTACGTAGTGGTAGCCGCGCGGCGGCGCCTTTACGTTGCGGTACTTGCGATAGTCGACGACCTGATAGTTGCGCGCATAGCGGCGATCGAACTTCTGGCCCTTGCGAAAGGACTTGTAGGTCGTCTTCTGCGTCACAACGGTCTTGTGCGGGCCGCGATCGTCGCGATTTCCACGATCGTCGTGGTGGGCGGGCTGCGCCATGGCAGGCGCTGCGGCGATGCTGGGGACCAGCAGCGCGGCGCTGAGCAGGGCGGCGGTGAACTTTTTCATGGTGCGACTCCTTTGACGGCACGTTTCATCCGGGATAACGCCAGGAACCGGGCAAGGAGGCGTAACAGTTTGTTGCAAATTGTCGCGCCCGGCCCACATGGACGCATCAAGATGGCAAAAAACCAGACAACTCCCGAACAGCACTCCGTCCGCCTCCTCAAGGTGGGCGAGCAGGTGCGCCACGTCATTTCCGAGATCCTCGCCCGTCAGCAGGTCCACGACGAAACGCTGAGCGCGCATACCGTCTCCGTCACCGAAGTGCGCATGACGCCCGATCTGCGGCAGGCCAGCGTCTTCGTGAAGCCCTTGCTGGGCGAGCACGAGGAGGAAGTGCTCAAGGCGCTGCGAACCAACACCGCCTATTTCCAGCGCGAGGTCGCCCAGCGGCTCAAGCTGAAGTTCGCGGCCAAGATCCAGTTCCGCTCCGACCAGACGTTCGATGAGGCGCGCCGCATCGACGCGCTGCTCAACGACCCGCGCGTGAAGCGCGACCTCGAGGGCTGATAGTCCGCACCGCCGGGACGATCACCCGGCGCTGCCTCTTCCTCCGCTCGCCCGGCCCGCTACCCTGATCGCAATTCGATGATCGGGAGAGCGGGTATGCGCGACATGGTGTTCCTCCATGGCGGCGGACAGGGCGGCTGGGTCTGGGAGGAGACGATCGCTGCTGTCGGGCGTCAGTCCGGCGGGGCAGTGCGCTGCCTTGCGCTGGATGCACCCGGTTGCGGCGCGAAGCGCGGCGTGGATACCGCCGCCTATGCCTTCGGCGACACGACGCGCGAACTGATCGGTGACATCCTCGCCTCCGGGCTGCGCGAGGTCATGCTGGTGGGCCATTCGCAGGCAGGCATGACGATCCCGCACATGGCCGAACTTGCGCCCGGTGGCCTCATCGGCAAGCTGGCCCACGTCACCTGTTCGGCGCCCCTGCCAGGCCTGACGACGCTCGATCAGATGGGGCACGGGCCGCGCGGGTCGAGTGTCGAGGAAGTCGGCTATCCATCCGGGTCCGAAGCCGAGCGCTACGCAACCATGTTCTGCAACGACATGGAGGAGGGCGAGGCGGCAGCCTTCCTCGGAAAGCTCGGCCACGACGGATGGCCGGCGAGCGCCTATGCCTACAGCGAATGGCGCTACGACCACTTGCGCGCGATCCCGGCCTGCTACGTCGTCGCCTTGCGCGACATGGCCTTGCCGGCTTCGTGGCAGGAGCGCTTCGCCGACCGGCTTCATGCGCGCCGACTGCACCGCATCGATGCCGGGCATCAGGTCATGAATACCCGCCCCGAAGCGCTCGCCGAAGTGCTGCTGGCCGAGGCGCGGTCCTGACCGGTCGGCCTGTCAGTCCGTCTCGAACGCCAGCGTCGCTGCCGGCCAGTCTCTGGTAAGCAGGGCCTGGGCGCCGATGCGGAAACGCCAGGCGCCGGTTTCCTCCCATGCCCACTCCATCAGGTCGTCGTAGCCGAGTTGCAGCAGCAGGACTTCGCTGCCGTCGGTTTCGGCGTCGAGCATCCGGTGGTGATGGACGGGCGGCATGCGGTATTCGCGGTTGATCCGTGAGAGCACGGCGTCCGGCACGGCGGCGAGGGTTTCGGGTGGGCCGGACACCATCGTGCGCAGCGAGATCGTCGCGAGGTCGGCAAGCGTGCCGGGCAGGTGCACCTGCACCACTTCGCCGTACCTCTCGTGCAGCTCGGCGAGGATGTCGCCGACCACCGCAAGTTCCTCGGCCGTCAGGCGCTTCATCGGCTCGCGCCCGGCGATGAACTGGTCGAGCGCGGCGACCATAGCGGGCAGCGCGACGCATTGGTCCTGAAGAAGCGCGTATTCGCCCTCGATCTGCTCGGCGATCTCCTGCGCATCTTCCAGTGCGTAGGGGATCGCGGCCGCATCGGTGCGCAGGCGGGCGATTTCCGCGTTCTGGCGCGCCATCTCGTCACGGCGGCGGGAAAGCAGGCGCGGCGCCTCGTCGAGCGCCTCGTGCAGGCGGTCGGACAAATGGATCACGGCATGCCACCACAGGGCCTCGACCGGAGCGCCGACGCCCGCCGCGTAGAAGGTATGATCACGCAAGGCCGCGCCGAGGCGGACGGCGAGCGCCGCGTCGCTCTGCGGGCCGGTCGGGTCGAGCGCCACCGGGCTCACCGGCCAGAACGGGAAGAACCAGCGGGTCAGGCGGGTATGGCGGGTGGGGAAGGGCAGCCCTCCCTCGTCATAGGCGGGCGGCAGGTCGGCGGGCGGGTCTGTGAAGTCGTGGACGCCCTCCGGCACGGCGACGACTGCACCCGCGCCGAGGAAGAATGCCAGCGAGCCACTGCGCGGAAGCGGCATGTCCGGGCGGGCGGCGGCGAGTTCGGACAAGTCGATCTGCGCCGCGAAGGGCAGCGGCGTCCCCGCTTCGTCGCGCGGCCATTCGGCATTGCCGAGGCGCGGCAGGCCGCCGAGCCAACTGGCATCGCCGAACCAATCGCGCCGCCGCTCCCGCTGCTTGCGCACGAGCACGACGGGGGCAGACGCCACCGTCGGCTGCGGGGGGAGGGCGGGGGCTTCCGGCTCGTCCGCGGGCTCTTCGGTGGCCGGCTCCTCGAACGGGAGGGCGTCTTCTTCGGGTCTCTCTTCGTCAACCGGTTCCGGTTCGGCGGTGAGCTTGCGGCGGCGGCGGCCGAATTGCTGCGGTGCGACTTGCGGCTGGTACGTCAGTCGTTCGGCGGGTTTGCCGCGCACCGCGAGCGCTGCCAGCACGGCAAGGCCGATCCCGGCCATCAGCAGCGCGAAGACGGCCGCATTGCGCCCCTGCATGCCGATCACGCGCTCGGCGAGCGGATCGAGCGAGGCATATTGCCCGCCCAGCGGCGCGAGCGCCAGCCAGGCAGCAAGGAGCGCGGGCAGCGCAAAGGCCGCCAGCGCGGCGATCAATTTCTTCATGCGCCCGGCTTCTTCATGACCACGGCCTCATCCGGCACTCCCTTGGACTTCGATCTTGATTGTTAAGGTCAATTGACCCGGGGAGAAGCCCGGGAAAGACCGTGCGCCGCATTCGGGGCGGTGTTATCCCCAGCAACCGATGGCCAAGCTCTATTTCTACTACGCCAGCATGAACGCGGGCAAATCGACGACGCTGTTGCAGGCGGCCTTCAACTACCGTGAGCGGGGTATGAAGACGATGCTGTGGACCGCCGCGATAGACGATCGCAGTGCCGATATGGGCGCCGATCACGCGATCGAAAGCCGCATCGGCCTGCATGCCTCGGCGCACCGGTTCGGCCCGTTGACCGACTTGTGCGAACAAGTGCGCGCCGCCCACGCGGTGGAGCCGCTGTCCTGCGTGCTGGTGGACGAAGCGCAGTTCCTCACCGCTGCGCAGGCGTGGCAATGCGCGGACATCGCCGACAAGGTGGGCATTCCGGTCCTCTGCTATGGCCTGCGCACCGATTTTCGCGGCGATCTGTTCCCCGGAGCGGCGATCCTGCTGGGGATCGCGGATTCGCTCATCGAGCTCAAGGCGGTGTGCCACTGTGGGCGCAAGGCGTCGATGAACTTGCGCGTGGATGACGGCGGCCGGGCCGTCAGCGAAGGCGCGCAGACCGAGATCGGCGGCAACGACCGCTACGTGGCGCTGTGTCGCCGCCATTTCAGCGAGGCGCTGGGGCGGTAGGGCTATTCGGACTGCCCATTGCGGACATTGCCTGATCCTCCCTGTCGCGCAGCGATGGGGAGGGGGGGCCGCCGACGCAGTCGGTGGTGGAGGGGGCAAACCCCTCCGTCAGCCCTGCGGGCTGCCACCTCCCCATTCCTTCGGAACAGGGAGGATAACACGGCCGCTTCCCGTCAAAAGCGTGCCTAGATCAATTTTAATCCGGGTATATTGACAATTTCATCCGGGTTAATGTAGCGGCGCTGTCCGAAAGGAAGTGCCCATGGCCGTCACCGTATTCTACAAGGACGACGTGATCGCGCGCGGACAGCCGGGGGATTTCACCCAGGCGCTACGCGATCTCGGTCCGCTCGCCCGCAGCAGCGATCTGCTCGCCTTCGACGACGATACCGGACGGCAGGTCGATCTCGACCTGACCGAACCCGCCGCGCCGCGTCCGCGCGGGCGGCCTTCGCTCGGCGTGGAGGCGCGCGAGGTCACGTTGCTGCCGCGCCATTGGGAATGGCTGGCCGGCCAGCCCGGCGGCGCCTCGGTCACTCTACGCAAGCTCGCCGAGGCGGCGATGCGCGCCGGACGCAGCGAGCGCGAGTGTCTCGACGCCGCCTGCCGCTTCCTCACCGTCATGGCGGGCGACCGTCCGGGCTACGAAGAGGCGATCCGCGCGCTCTATTCGGGGGACCGGGAGAATTTCGACGCCTTGTGCGTGCTCTGGCCCACCCCGATCGCCGATCATGCGCGGTTGCTCGCATGGCCCAAGGAAGCATGATGCCGCACGGATGGATCATTCTCGACAAGCCGCTGGGCCTCGGTTCGACGCAAGGCGTGGCGGCGGTGAAGCGCAACTTGCGTGAGGCCGGGTACGGCAAGAAGGTGAAGGTCGGCCACGGCGGCACGCTTGACCCGCTGGCGACGGGGATTCTCCCGGTGGCGCTGGGCGAGGCGACCAAGCTGGCGGGCCGGATGCTCGATGCCACCAAGGCATATGAGTTCACGGTGAAGTTCGGTGAGCAGACCGACACGCTCGACCTCGAAGGCGCGGTGATCGCGACCAGTGACGTGCGCCCCTCGCGCGGGGATGTGGAGGCGGTGCTGCCGCGCTTCACCGGGCCGATCGAGCAGGTGCCGCCTGCCTACTCGGCGCTCAAGGTCGATGGCGAACGCGCCTATGACCTTGCCCGGGCCGGGGTGGATGTGCAGCTTAAGACGCGCAGCGTGACCGTGTTCGACCTGCAACTGCTGAATTTCGATCCCGAAGCGGGCGCGACACTGCTGGCCACGGTTTCCAAGGGCACGTATATCCGCAGCCTCGCGCGGGACATTGCGCAGGCGCTGGGAAGTTGCGGCACGGTCACGATGCTGCGCCGGACCAAGGCGGGGCCGTTCGACCTGTCCCACGCGATTTCGCTGGACAAATTGAACGAATTCGGTAAGGGCGCGCCTCTTGAGCAGATACTCTTGCCGCTGGAGGCGGGGCTGGACGACATCCCGGCCATCGACCTCGACCCGGAGCAGGCAAGGGCGGTCCGTCAGGGCCGCGTTCTTACCGGAATGCCCCATGAAGACGGGCTATACTGCGCGTACGAGGGCACCGTCCCCGTCGCTTTGGTACAGCTTACGGACCGCGAGGTCCGCGTCGTTCGGGGGTTCAATCTATCCGATGTCGCGGAGTAAATGAAATGTCGGTTACCGCTGAAAAGAAGCAGGACATCATCACGGACAACGCTCGCGTCGCTGGCGACACGGGCAGCCCGGAAGTCCAGGTTGCGATCCTCACCGAGCGCATCCGCAACCTGACCGAGCACTTCAAGGCTCACCACAAGGATAACCACTCGCGTCGCGGTCTGCTGGCCATGGTCAACAAGCGCCGCTCGCTGCTGGACTATCTGAAGAAGAAGGATGTGGCGCGTTACAACTCGCTCATCCAGAAGCTCGGTCTGCGTAAGTAAGAACCGAGACGACGGCCCGCCACGGCGGGCCGGTTTGCATTTGTCATATACGATGTGGTATGTGCCAGCCGCCCGTCATCCCAGCGAAAGCTGGGACCGCTGGCCGGGCCGCACGAACTGTCGGCGGGGCGCTTATACGAAAGGCGCATCTAAAGACAGCCACCGGTCCCAGCTTTCGCTGGGATGACGGGGGAACGAAATAACCGGGCATCCTCGCAATTCGGCGCAGGCAGCCCAGGGGCGACGAAAAAGCCCTGCACCGGACCGGGACGGTACCCCGGCAGTAAGCCCCGCCGCAGCAATAGGGCCGGCGGGTCAAGGAAATCGAAAATGTTCGACGTAAAGACCGTAAGCATGGAGTGGGGCGGCAAGACCCTCACCCTCGAAACCGGCCGCATCGCCCGTCAGGCCGACGGCGCCGTCCTCGCAACCTACGGCGAGACCGTGGTGCTCTGCGCGGTGACCGCCGCCAAGTCGGTGAAGGAAGGCCAGGACTTCTTCCCGCTGACCGTCCACTACCAGGAAAAGTATTCGGCCGCAGGCCGCATCCCCGGTGGCTTCTTCAAGCGTGAGCGCGGCGCGACCGAAAAGGAAACGCTGACAAGCCGCCTGATCGACCGTCCGGTCCGCCCGCTTTTCCCCGAAGGTTTCTACAACGAAATCAACGTCATCGCCCAGGTCCTGAGCTATGACGGCGAGACCGAGGCCGACATCGTCGCGATGATCGCCGCTTCGGCCGCGCTGACCATCTCGGGCGTGCCCTTCATGGGTCCGATCGGCGCCGCGCGCGTCGGCTTCGTCGACGGCGAATACACGCTGAACCCGAAGCAGACCGCTGCCCTCACCGATGGCCGCCTCGACCTCGTCGTCGCCGCCACCGGCGATGCCGTGATGATGGTGGAATCGGAAGCCAAGGAGCTGACCGAGGAAGAGATGCTGGGTGCCGTCGTGTTCGCGCATGACGAGATCAAGAAGGTCGTCAACCTCATCATCGACCTGGCGGAAAAGGCCGCCAAGGAGCCTTGGGACATCGACCTGTCGGACAACACCGCCGACATCAAGGCGAAGCTCAAGAAGGCCGTCGGCAAGGACGTCACCGCAGCCTACAAGCTGACCGACAAGTCGGCCCGCTCCAACGCCCTCAACGCCGCGCGCGCCAAGGCCAAGGAAGCGTTCTCGGGTGAAACCCCGCAGCTCCAGATGGTCGCCATCAAGACCATGAAGAAGCTGGAAGCGGACATCGTTCGCGGCGCCATCCTCAAGGACGGCAAGCGCATCGACGGTCGTACGCTGGAGCAGGTTCGCCCGATCGAGGCGATCGTCGGCTTCCTGCCGCGCACCCACGGTTCGGCGCTGTTCACCCGCGGTGAAACGCAGTCGATCTGCACCACCACGCTGGGCACCAAGGACGCCGAGCAGATGATCGACGGCCTCGAAGGCCTGTCGTACTCGTCGTTCATGCTGCACTACAACTTCCCGCCCTACTCGGTCGGTGAAGTGGGCCGCTTCGGCGCTCCGGGCCGCCGCGAAGTCGGCCACGGCAAGCTGGCATGGCGCGCGCTGCACCCGGTGCTGCCCGCCAAGGAAGACTTCCCCTACACGATCCGCGTTCTCTCGGACATCACCGAGTCGAACGGTTCGTCCTCGATGGCCACCGTCTGCGGCGGTTCGCTGTCGATGATGGACGCGGGCGTGCCGCTGGTTCGTCCGGTCTCGGGCATTGCCATGGGCCTGATCCTGGAAGGCAAGGACTTCGCCGTCCTGTCCGACATCCTGGGTGACGAAGATCACCTCGGCGACATGGACTTCAAGGTCGCGGGCACCGAAGTCGGCATCACCACGATGCAGATGGACATCAAGATCGCGGGCATCACGCGCGAGATCATGGCCAAGGCTCTGGAGCAGGCCAAGGCCGGCCGCGCCCACATCCTCGGCGAGATGACCAAGGCTCTCGGCTCGTCGCGCACCGAACTGTCGGCGCACGCCCCGCGCATCGAGACGATCCAGATCGACAAGTCGAAGATCCGTGACGTCATCGGCACCGGCGGCAAGGTCATCCGCGAGATCGTGGCGGAAACCGGCGCCAAGGTCGACATCGACGACGAAGGCGTGATCAAGATCTCGTCCTCGGACATCGCCCAGATCGAAGCCGCCAAGAAGTGGATCCTCGGCATCGTCGAGGAAGCGGAAGTCGGCAAGATCTATCAGGGCAAGGTCGTCAACATCGTCGACTTCGGCGCCTTCGTGAACTTCATGGGCGGCAAGGACGGACTCGTCCACGTCTCCGAAATGAAGAACGAGCGCGTGGAAAAGCCCACCGACGTCGTCAAGGAAGGCCAGGAGGTCTACGTCAAGGTCCTCGAGATCGACCAGCGCGGCAAGGTCCGCCTGTCGATGCGCGTCGTCGATCAGGAAACCGGCGCCGAGCTGGAAGACACCCGTCCGCCCCGCGAACCGCGTGAAGGCGGCGACCGTGGCCCGCGTGGTGGCGGCGATCGCGGCGGTGACCGTCGTGGCCCGCGCCGTGACGGCGGTGGTCGCGGTGGCGATCGCGGTCCCCGTGGTCCGCGCCGTGACGGTGGCGGCGAGGGTGGCAACCCGAACCACATGCCGGCCTTCCTCAAGGAAGACTGATCGGCACACTCCGCTTAGGACGCAAAAAAAGGGTCGCGCGAAAGCGCGGCCCTTTTTGCTTTGTGACCAGCACGAAAGCTGCTTGCGAGCACCGGACCATTCGATAAGCTGATGAACAGGCTATCGAATTTTGCACGGAGACGGGGAATGCGGGTTCTTGCACTAGTGATACTGGCAGCCGCACCGGGTTCCGTGGCCATGGCGCAAGCACAGCAGGCGCCGCAGATCCTCGTCTCGGCCAGCGGCACAGCGAAGACGGCGCCCGACATGGCGACGATCAACTTCACGCTGCGGGGGGAGGGTACGACCTCCGATGAGGCGGCCACCAAGCTGAAGGATCAGGCCGCGGCGATGAGCGCGGCGATCAATGGCCTGCTGCCCAAGGCGGCGGATTTCCGTTCATCCAATTTCTCGCTCGCACAAGTGCGCTCCAAGGAGTGCGATGCCAGCCCCTATGGGCAACAGCGGCTCTCGACCGGGGCCTGCGCGATCATCGGCTACATCGCGACGTTGCCGGTGTCGGTCGATACCTCGCGGCCGAAGGATGCGGGCACGCTGGTGAGCCTGATCGGCCGCATGGGCGGCCTAGATGCCTCGCTGCAGCGCTTCTGGCTGCGCGACGACGCCGCTGCCCGCGATCAGGCGATGCAGGCCGCTCTGGCGAACGCACAAGGCAAGGCAAAGCTCATAGCCGAAGGTTCCGGCACCCGTTTGGGGCCAATCCTGCGCGTGCAGGATTCGGACTATCGTGAAATCGCGATGGAGCCGGAAATCGTGCAGGCAGCAGGTTCCCGCGCATCTGCGCCGCCGCCGCCCGCTCCGCCACCGCCGCCCGTGCAGGTCGAACTGGCGCCCCGGCCGATCGAGACGACGGTGCGCCTGATGGTCGCCTATTCGATCGGAAACTGAAGGGCGACCGGAAGGGTCAATTGCCTGCGGGTGGAGCCTTGGTCCGGCGGGCGGTGATGATCTTCACGTCCTGCGCAAGGATCTGCCCTTTCATCACGCCTTCGCCCTTGGTGGCGGAGCGGGGGAGGTTCCAGAGCGCCTTCACTACGTCCATACCCGCCGCGACATGGCCGAAGGCGGCGAAGCCCGCGCCGGGGTCCTTGCCGTCATTGCCGGGGTCGGCGTCGAGCGAGGGCATGTCGGAAAGCAGGATCAGGAAGTCGGCCTGGGCCGAGCCGGGCGCGAAGCGGGCCATCGAGACAGTGCCGGTGACGTGCTTGATCCCGGTCTTGCTATTGGGCTCGTGCGCGACGGGAGGCAGCAGGTTGGCGCCGTTGCGCACACCGCCCTGGAGAAGGCCCTGGGCCGGGTCGTGATCGAGATGCATGGCGCGGTAGAACACGGCGCCATCCATCTTCTTCGTATCGACGTACTTGAGGAAGTTGGCGGTCGTCAGCGGCGCATGGGTCTTGTCGAGCGCGAGGGTGATGACACCCTGCGGCACCGTCAGCGCGACGTAGACGTACTCGGCCGGGACTGGAGCAGGTGCCGCAGCCGGTGCAACCGGCGCGGCGTCCTGCGCGAAGGCCGGGGACAGCGCCAGCGGCGCCGCGAGAAGAGCGAGCACCGCCCGGAGCTTCATCCCCGAACCCATCCGATCAGCGGACCTGATCAGCGAACACGGGGGCCGCCGAACGGCAGCGGCGGGGGCGCACGGCGCGCACCGCGCGGCAGCTGGGCCTGATAGGCGCGGCCGCAATGCTCGACGCAGTAGGGGAACCCGGGGTTCACCTTGTCGCCGCAAAAGTGGAAGTCCGGCTCACCGGGGTGGCCCATCGGCCAGCGGCAAATGCGGTCGCTGAGGTCGAGCAGGCTGGTCTTGCCGGCGATTTCCGGGCTCGGCTTCGCGGGCACGAGACGGCGCGGGGGCGCGGGCGGGATCGGCTGCTGCTGATCACCGGGCCCCTGGCGCAGGAAGCCGCCGGGACCGACCGAGACGATGCGCGGCTGCGGCGGCGCGGCCGGAGCGTCGGCGGCGGGCGCCGACGAGGGCTCTGCACGCTGCACGGGCGGCTGCGGCGCGGGGGCGGCGGCACGGGCGACCGGTGCTTCGACTCGCGGCGCGGGGGCGGGAGCCGGTTCGGGCGCGGCGGTGACTTCGGGCTTGGGCTTCTTCGGAGCGGGCGCGGGGCGCGCGGGCTTCTCGTTCGCCTTCACCGGGGAAGGGCGCGCCTTGAGGCCGAGGCGATGCGCCTTGCCGATCACCGCATTGCGGCTGACGCCGCCGAGTTCGTCCGCGATCTGGCTGGCGGTGGAACCGCCCTCCCACATCTTGGTCAGCTTCTCGATCCGCTCGTCAGTCCAGCTCATTTCAGTTCCATCACTTCATGCGGGACGAGAGAATCGCCCCTGATTTCCAGGCGCCGCTTGCCTCGGAAGGCATCAGCCGATAGTCGCCGGTGCATGGCCGATCAACCCCATTCGACTGAGCTGCCCGGCACCTCCGGGATACTGAACCCCGACGGCACCAACGGCAACGCGACTCGCCGTTTTCCGGCAAAGGGAGAACCCCTGATCCACCAGGTGAACTGGGAGGGGCTCAAGACGCTCTATATGAAGGAGGTCAGGCGCTTCTTCAAGGTCCAGACCCAGACGATCTGGGCGCCCGCGATCACCACCATGCTGTTCCTGGTGATATTCACCGTGGCATTGGGGCGCGGCGACCGTCAGGTGCTGGGCGTCAACTTCGCGACCTTCGTGGCGCCGGGGCTGATCGTCATGGGCATGATGCAGAACGCCTTCGCCAATTCCAGCTTCTCGTTCCTGGCGGGCAAGGTGCAGGGCACGATCGTCGATTACCTCATGCCGCCGCTGACCGAGGCGGAGTTGATGGTCGCCATGATCGGCGCGGCCGTCACCCGCGCGGTGCTGGTGGGCCTCGCCCTGACGCTGGCGATGCTGCTGTGGCCGGGCGTGAGCCTGTCGATGGCGCATCCGTGGGCGGTCGTGTGGTTCGGCCTTGCGGGATCGGCCTTCCTGGCGCTGTTGGGCCTGCTCTCCTCGGTGTGGGCAGAGAAGTTCGACCATAACGCGGCCGTCACCAACTTCGTCATCGCGCCGCTCTCGCTGCTGTCGGGCACCTTCTACGTGATCGACAACCTGGCGCCCGCTTTCCAGGTGATCAGCCGGGTGAATCCGTTCTTCTACGTGATCTCGGGCTTCCGCTTCGGCTTCCTCGGCCAGAGCGATATCGGCGACACCAACATGGCCGTGCTGCACAGTGCACTGGGCGTCGGTGTGCTGGATGCGGCGCTGGCGACGGTGCTGTTCTTCGTCCTGCGGTCAGGTTGGAAGCTTAAGGGCTGAAAAGGCCCGTTATCCGTAAATATTCACATCGGACGACAGGCTTTCGTTAAGGAAAAGTTATTCGCTCTGGTGCAGGCAGTCGTGTGTGACATCACGATTGGCCTTGGGCGAAAATCGCAAGCGGATGGTCGGTCGGTTTACGGCTCCGATCGTGGCGGCGGCGTTGTGCCTGCTCGCCCTCATGCTCGGCCTGCTGGAATGGTCCGGGCACGAAGTCGATCGCATCGCCCGCAACCGCGATCACGCCATCGTCTCGCTGGTGCTGGCGCAGAGTATGGAGCGCGTCGCCCATGCGCAGGAGTCCTCGACCGTATGGGACGAGGCCGTCCGTGAGGCGCGCAAGCGGCCGCTGGACGAGCGCTGGCTCGACCTGAACCTCGGCGTCTGGTTCGAGGACTATGCCGGGATCGACGAGGTCTATCTGCTCGACCCGCAGGGCGCGCCGATCTACGCGATGCGGGCAGGCAAGCGCGCGCGTCCGGAAAGCTACATCGCGGTGGAAGACGCGACGCGGCCGCTGCTGTCAGGCCTGCGCCGCGCGCCCATCATCCGCAAGCGCACGGAAGCCGACGTGGCGATGCTCTCGCCCGGACAAGCCGACATCGCCATCGTCCGCGGGCGCCCGGCGATCATCAGCATCAAGCCGATCGTCACCGACAGCGGAACAATCCGGCAGAAGCCGGGAACGGAAGCCCTGCATGTCGCAGTGGTCTATCTCGACAACCAGTTCTTCGGCGGCGTGGCCGAGCAGTACGGCCTTGCGGGAGCGCATTTCGCCCTCGCACCGCCCGCTAATAACGGGCAGCGCTCGGTAGCGCTCCACGACCGCGCCTCGCGCGTCGTGGGCTACCTCGTGTGGCAACCTTTCGCGCCCGGCAGCCAGGTCATCGCGGCACTGGCTCCGGCGCTGGCGATCGTCCTGCTGCTGATCACCGTAGTCCTCTTCATGCTGGCGAGCCGTCTGGCCCGCCGGACGCACGACCTCGAGGAAAGCCGCCTTCACGCGCAGCACCGCGCCATGCACGACGACCTGACGGGGCTCGGCAACCGGGCGATGTTCGAGCAGCGGCTCGACGAGGCGCTTGCCCGCTCGCGCCGCCACCGCACGCTGCTGGCATTGCTCTACATCGACCTCGATCGTTTCAAGCAGGTCAACGACACGCTGGGCCATCCGGCGGGCGATGCGCTGATCCGGCAGGTGGCGCGGCGGCTGGTCGCCGAAGTGCGCGGCTACGACATCGTCGCCAGGCTGGGCGGCGACGAATTCGCCATTCTCATCGGCGAGCCGGAGGGGCGGGCCTCGATCGAAGGCATCTGCGCACGCATCGTCGCGGAACTGGAGCGCCCCTTCGACCTGGCCGGCTCGCAGGCGTTCATCGGCGCCAGCATCGGCGTGGCGGTCTCCCCGGTGGATGGCCTCGACCGTACCGAACTGACCCGCAAGGCCGACATTGCTCTCTACAAGGCGAAGACCGACGGCCGCAGCCGCTACGTCTTCTTCACGCAGGACATGGACCACGACGTCCGCTCGCGCGAGGAGACCTACCGGGAGCTGCGACTGGCGCTGGCGGACTGCGACCGTCAACTGGAACTGCACTACCAGCCCATCTGGTCGCTGGAAGACCGCCGCATGGTCGGCGTGGAGGCGCTGCTGCGCTGGCAGCATCCCGAGCAGGGCCTCGTCGCGCCCGGCGCTTTCATCCGCTCGGCCGAGGAGAGCGGTCTCATCACGGTGCTGGGTGAATGGGTGCTGCGCCGCGCCGTGCAGGATGCGCGCGCCTGGCCGGGTCTGCGCGTTGCCGTCAACGTCTCGCCGATCCAGCTGCGCAGCCGCAAGTTCGTCGAGATCGTGCGCGAGGTGCTAGGGCAGGGCGGCGTGACCGCCGAGCGGCTGGAACTGGAACTGACGGAGACGGCGCTCATGGCGGCTTCCGGCGAAGTCGCCCGCTCGCTTGCGGACCTGCGCGGGCTTGGCGTGCACTGCGCGCTGGATGATTTCGGGACCGGCTACTCCTCGCTCAGCCATATCCGTGACATCGCGGTGGACCGGATCAAGATCGACCGTTCGTTCGTCAATGCAGTCGATACGGTGCCCGGGGCGGCATTGGTGGAAGCGATCGTCGGTCTGGCGCGCGCCAACGGCCTGCGCCTTACCGCGGAGGGCGTGGAAACCCCCGAACAGCTCGAGTTCCTGGAGCGGGTCGGCTGCCACGAAGTGCAGGGCTACCTGTTCTCGCGGCCCGTCCCCGCCTCGGCGATCGCCCGGCTGCTGACGAAGCGGGCGGGCGAGGGCGACCGGTCCTCCGCAGCGCTCTGAGCCGTATCGACGGGGGAAATCAGTGCGCCAGGCCGGGGCGCAGCTGGTAGCGGCCGTTGTCGTAATCGTCGAACATCTGCGACAGTGAGGGATGATCGACCGGCCCACCATCGGCGTCCCCGGTCAGATTCTGCTGGCTGACGTAGGCGACGTAGCTGGAATCGTCACTCTCTGCGAGGAGGTGGTAGAAGGGCTGGTCGCGCTTGGGGCGCACTTCGGCAGGGATTGCCTGGTACCATTCCTCGCTGTTGGCGAAGACGGGGTCGATGTCGAAGACGACGCCGCGAAAGTCGTGGAGTCTGTGGCGCACGACATCGCCGATGGCGAATCGTGCCCGCGTCCGCAGCGGTGCGTCGATGACACGCCCGGCCTGGGGCGAGAAGAATGACGCTCTGTTCATGGCCGAGATATAGGTTTCATGGGCATTTCAAACAAGCGAGCATGCGGGGCTGTTCCCGAAAATGTGAAATGAGGGCTTGGCAAGCGCGATCAGGTCCGCTAACGGCGCGCTTCCCGACCCGGTGGAACTTGGTTTCACCGCCTAAATCTTCTAGCGGAGAGGTGGCAGAGTGGTCGAATGCGCTGCACTCGAAATGCAGTGTACGGGAAACCGTACCGTGGGTTCGAATCCCACCCTCTCCGCCAATTACTTCCTCATATCTAAGCTCATATGATTGCTCGTTGCGACGGGCATATCGCTTGGTAATCCCTTTGGGGCGCATGTTTCAGCGTCCATGGCGGAGGCGTAATCGCTTAACAACCAATGTCAGTGGTGGCAGAGTGTGCAGAATAGTACGCTGTGGATGGCGCATTTTGTTTGGTGTGTTGATTGTGATCCGACAGGTCGGATTAAGGCGAATATCAGAATATTGCCGCCAGTTTAATCAAATATATAAGTCATTATATTTTATTGGTTTCAAGCGCGCAAAGACCTGACAGGCTGATTTGGGAGGATCGCCATGGGACAGTCGGTATCGCAGTGGCTCAAGATGGACCAGGCGGCGCTCGATGCGCTGTTTTCCGCGCATGAGGCGGGGCCGATTCCCGACGGAGAGGCCAAGGGGACGGCGATCATCGCGCCGGGCACCTCGGTTTCGGACGAGATCGCCAAGCTCATCAATATCTTCGCCTGGCAGGGCAAGGTCTTCGACGGCGAGCATGGTTTCCTGCGCAACACCATCCTGCCGTTCGGGCTCAAGGCGATCGTCGCCAAAGTCTACAAGGAGCCGAGCTGGCTGGACGGCAAGGAGTGCATCGTGCTCGACTATTCCGACACCTCGCTGCTGGCATCGCACGTGCGCGACGAGATCCGGATGATCGAGCCGGGGCTCTATCTGGGCAAGGTCTACTGGGACAAGACGCGGCTGATCGACTTCGCGCTCGAGTTCGGCGGCTGATCGGGCCGCCGTGATCCGGCAGGGACACATCTTCATCGCCTCGCCCCTCCGCTTCGGCGTACGCGTCGAACTGGAGCGGACGCTGGCGTCGATGACCTCGTCTCCCGGCCAGGCAGAGCCCGAGAACTGGCTGGTGCCGTTCGGGCGGCTCAAGCGCATCCATGTCGCGCGGTTCGTCGTGCTCGACGATCCCTCGCTGCGGGACCGCATCGCGCTGGCCGAGAGCCTGCCGGTGACCGAGCCGGTGCGATTGGCGTTCATCGCCGACTACGATGGCGGGGATGCGGAGTTCCTCGAGGCGCTGGCGGTGGTGGCGGGGCCGGGGCTGCGCAAGATATTCGGGTTCTGCATCGACTTCGAACCGCGCACCGACCTCATCGCGTGGATGCGCGCGCATCGCTGCCGGACGGCGGCCAATTACATCAACTGGCGCGGGCGGGGCACCCGGCAGATTGCCGAGGAGGCGGCGCTCCATCGTGCGCTGCGCGCGGCGCGGCTGGCGCACCGGACGGAAGATCCAGAAACGCTCTGGCCGATCCTTGCGCAGGCGGGGCAGGCGGTGCCGCTGACGCCGCTACAGAAGATGCCGCTGCTGCACAGGCTCGGCGACATCGCCCACTTCCTGCTGCTCCCGGCGCTCGCCCTGGCGCTGCTGCCGCTGATCGTGCTGGGTCTGCTGCCGTTCGTGCTGCTGCTGCGCCGCCGGGAAAAGACCGACCCGGTGCTCGCCCCGGTGCCTGACCGGGAGCGCAACCGCATGCTCTCGGTGCAGGAGGACCACGACATCACCAACCAGTACAGCGCCATCGGCTCGCTCAAGCCGGGGCGCTTCCGGCGGTGGCTGGCGGTGGTGATCCTGTGGGTAATCGGCTGGGGCGCGCGGCACATCTATCGCAAGGGGCGGCTCGCGCGGGTGAACACGATCCACTTCGCGAGCTGGACGTTCCTTGACGACAGGCGCCGCGTCTATTTCGCCAGCAATTACGATGGCAGCCGCGAGGCGTACAACGACGACTTCATCAACAAGGTGGCCTTCGGGCTCAACCTGTCGTTCTCCAACGGCCTCGGCTATCCGCGCACCGACTGGCTGATCCGCGGCGGGGCGAGGCGCGAGGAGGATTTCAAGCGCTACCTGTTCCACCACCAGATCCCGACGCAGGTATGGTTCAAGGCATTCCCAGGGCTGTCCAACTACGACATGGCGCGTAATGCCCGCATTCGCGCGGGGTTCGAGGCGAGGCCGCGCGGGCGTGCGCTGCGCCGCTGGATCGCCGAGATATGAACGGGCGCCGAGAGATGAAAGGGCTGGGCACCGACGTGCAGGCGCTCGTCGGGCGCGGGTTCGGGTCGCTCGGCGGTGCGCGCTATGTGCTGCTGCAGGTTGCGCAGCCGGGCGCGGCGCGGGCGTGGCTGCGCTCGCTGGCGGTGACGACGCTGGCCGAGGCGGAGGCGCGGCGACTGGAGCGGGTCTGCCAGCTGGCCTTCACGGCGGCGGGACTGCGGGCATTGGGCTTGCCGGTGGACGATGTGCCCGGCTTCGCGCCCGAGTTCCTCGACGGGATGGCGGGCGATCCCTCGCGCTCGCGGCGGCTGGGGGACGTGGAGGAAAGTGCGCCCGAATACTGGCGCTGGGGCAGCGGCGAGGCGGAGCCGCATGTGCTGCTGATGCTGCTGGCGGGGGAGGGCGACGTCGCCGCGTGGCAGGATGCGATACTCGGCGCGATGCCGCCGGACGCCTGCACGCTCCTGCGCATCAACGACGCGAGTGGACCGGTAGGGCGCGAGCCGTTCGGCTTCGTGGACGGTGTCTCGCAACCGGAGGTCGACTGGGAGGGGACGCTGAGACCCGGCGGGGCGAAGGACCGCGACTATCGCGATCGGATCGCGCTCGGCGAATTGCTGCTGGGGCATGGCAACGAGTACGGGTTCGTGGCGGATTATCCGGTGCAGCGGGGGATCGGGCGTAACGGGACGTACCTCGTCTATCGCCAGTTGATGCAGGACGTGGGCGGCTTCTGGGACTGGACCGCGCGGATTGCCGGCAGGGACGGGGCAGTCGCGCTGGCCGAGCGGATGGTGGGGCGCGGTATCGACGGGCAGCCGCTGCCGGAACTGGCCGCGCAGGGGCTCAACGGCTTTACCTTCGCGGGCGACCCGGACGGGATTGCATGCCCGGTGGGCGCACACGTCCGCCGCGCCAATCCGCGCAGCGGCGACGATCCGCAAGGACGGCGCGGGTTCCTGCGGGATGTGGTGTCCTCGCTCGGGTTCAAGGGCACGGCCATCCATGACGCGGTGGCCTCGGCGCGGTTTCATCGGCTCCTGCGGCGGGGGCGGCCCTATGGCGCGGCGCCGGAGCCGCTTGCGGTGATCGCCGGAGAGGCGGTGGCGCAAGAGTGCGGGCTGCACTTCATCTGCCTCAACGCCAGCCTCGCGCGGCAGTTCGAATTCGTGCAGGGCAGCTGGATCGCCAGCCCCTACTTCGGCGGGCTTTCGGGCGAGCAGGACCCGCTGCTGGGCAACCGCTGTCCGGTCCGCAGCGGGCAGGCGACGGACGCCTTCGCGTGGCACGACGAGGATGGCAATCCGCGCCTCGTCGCCGGACTGCCGCGCTTCGTGACGGTGGTGGGCGGGGCGTACTTCTTCCTGCCGGGGATCGGCGGGCTGGCGCGGATACTCGAGGACGCGCCCTAATTCGTCATTGCGCTCGCGGGTGGCGAAAAGTTAGTCGAACTGTTCGTGCCCGGTCGGCTCGGCGTGGCTTTCGCCGTTCTTGCCCTGCCGGTAGCGCGACATTTCGAAGTAGAGCCGCCGCCGTGCGCGGTTCTGGTTGCCGAGGGGGCGGTGCTCGGGAACGCAGTGCCAGGGGTTCCACGTCAGTTGCCGGGCGAAGGCGAACTGTGCAGGCGAGCGGAATTCCTGGGCGGGGATCATGATCCGCGCCACCGGGATATAGGGCGTGCGCGCCGGGTCCCACAGCACCGCGCCCTGCTCGATCGGCTGAAGGAACGGGTCGCGCTGCAGCCTCAGGCGCATCTCGAAGCAGGCCTCGCCCTCGCGCAGCGAAGCGGCGAGGTTGTCGCGCAGGTAGTCGTCGCCGGGGCGCAGCGGCAGGCGGGGAATGCGCGTGGTGACAGGGGTGAGGGGGTGGAAACTGTACTGCATCGCCTGCCCCTCTCCCAGCAGGTAGGGCGTGCAGGAGAAGTACGTGTTGGCCAGCGGATTGGCGAGCGTACGGTTCCACAGCGCCTGCATGATGAAGTCGCGCACGTGCGGGCGCCTGAGGTTCAGGAAGTACCAGACCCCCATCTCGCGGCGGCTCCAGTATTGCAGGTGCGCGTTGGTGCGCGTGTCGGGCGTGGGGAAGGTGATGACGGTGACCGAGGTGAAGTCCTGCGTGAAATGCTCGTCGTCCATCAGCTTGGGGCCGGGCACGCCGCACAGCTTCACGCTCATCGAGCCGAAGCCGACGTCGTCGATGTCGGGCTCGACATGGGGGCCGGGGTTGGAGAAGCGGACCCATGCGGGAAAGCTGTGCTCCGCCGCGAAGACGCCCCGGCGCACGTGCTCGGGCAGGCCCGGCAATACCGTGAAAGTCGCCCGGACGAGGCCGTGCGTCTTGGTATTGCCCGCGCGTTCGTAAGTGCCGGGGGTGAAGTCGAGGTCGAGGTGATGCTGCATCTCGGCGATGATGGTGTCGAGGCTGACGTCCTCGTCGGGATCGATGCGCTCCTGCGCCAGCGGGGGCACGTCGCGGCTGCGGGTGAGGTTGATGGTCCAGTTGAAGAACCGCGTCAGCGGCATGCGCACCACCGCGTCGAGTGCGGGGCGGAAGACGGGATCGAAGCGCCGCTCGAAGTGGAGGCCCGCTTCGAGCAGGCGGTGCAGAAAGCGCAGCATCGGGTCAGCTCTCCCTATTCAGGCGCAGGATGTCGGCGGCCAGTTTCTCGGCCGCGAGGTAGATCGGCGCGGCGATGAACAGGCCGGGGATGCGCGGGAAGATCGAGGCGTCGACCACGCGCAGCCGCTCGATCCCGTGGACCCGGCCCGAGGGATCGAGCACCGGCCCGATCGCCGCGCTGCCGCAGGCGTGGTGTCCCCATGCGTTGGCGCGAACCCAGTCGCGCAAGGGCGCGCCGGTGAGGTGAGGGCCGGGCAGTTCCTCCTCGGCGATCACCCCGCGCGCGATCAGCGGGCGGGCGAGGGCGCGGGCCATCTCCAGCCCCTCGACGAGGCCGGTGAGGTCTGCCTCCCCGTCCTGGGCGAAGTGGGCGAAGTCGATACGCGGCGGATCGCGCGGGTCGGCGGAGGCAAGGCGCACGGTGCCCGCGCGGTTGCCGGTCTGGCCCTTGAGCACCGTCCAGCTGAACCGGTCGAGCCCCGGCCAAAGCTCGGCGGAATAGCCGGGATAGTACCCTTTAAAGCGCGCCATGAGCCCCATCAGGAACAGGTCGGGCGCGTGGTCCCGCGCGGTGCTGGAGCGGCGCAGCGCGGCAAGCGTCGCGCCGTTCGAGATGTACATGCCCCGCCGCCGCTTCCGCCACATGTGGTGCAGCGGATCGCCGGGGCTGAAGGTCGCGCCCTGCAGCGAGCGCCAGGGCTTCGCCATGCGGTGCACCAGACCGATCTCGTAGCGGTCCTGCAGGTTGCATCCGACTTGCGGCAGATGCTTGCGGCAGGCGATGCCGTGTTCGGCGAGATGGCTGGCGTCGCCGATGCCCGATAGCATCAGCAGTTGCGGCGTGGCGAAGGCGCCGCCTGCGAGGATGACCTCGCGCCGGGCGAAGCTGGCGCCTTCCTCGCTTATGGTGCCGGAGTTGGGGCCCGCCTGCGGGCTGGCGTGGTGAAGGTGGCGGCCTTTTAGCCATGCGACGCCGTTTGCGACCCCGCTCCTGTCGAACAGGACGCGGGTAGCGAGGCAGTCCGTCAGGATGGTGATGCGGTCGGGGTGAGCCTCGCGCACGGCCTCCAGCCGCTCGCGCGCGCCGCTGCGGGCGTGGCCGCGCGTGGTGAGCGGGGTGTAGCAGACCTGTTCGCGGTCCTGCCGCCTGTCGTCGTTGGGATCGCCCCAGTCGCGCAGGAACACGCCGATGCGCGAGAGCCAGTTTCGGCCCCGTGCCACGTCCACCAGCGTCGCCAGCAGCAGCGAGCGGATCAGCGCCGCATCGCGAAAGGCGCGCATCGGCGCCGCCTTCTCGACCGGCAGCCAGCCGTCCCAGCCATGCCCGGTCGGGTCGATGCCGAGGCGGGCGAGCAGGCGCCAGAACGGGCGGTGGCGGCAGTCCTCGACCACCTTGCGATGGCGGCGCATCGCTTCGGGCGACCAGCCCGGATCGCCGGTCAGGGTGGCCAGATGCGCCCAGTCGCTGTCTGGCGGGACCAGGAAGATCATCGCATTGTGCGCCGTGCAGCCCCCGAGCGCCCCGGCGCGGGGGTAGCTGACGAGGTCGCCTGCAGGAGCGGCGAAATGCCGCACGCGGTAGTCCCACGCGAATTCGGGGTTCTCCGAGGCGAAGGGATGGAAGGCGGGCACCGCGTAGTCCGCCTGAGCCCGCTCGTCTCCCGCGAAAGGGTCCGGCCCAGCCTCGATCACCAGCACCCGCATTCCCGCTTCGGCAAGCCGCGCCGCGACAGTGCCTCCGGCCGCGCCCGACCCCACCACGATGTAGTCGTGTTCGGGCTGCGGCACCGCCTGCTCAGAGCGTCTTGAGGTATTCGACCAGTGCCCGCTTGTCCTCGTCGGACAGGACAGGCTCGCGGCCGAAATCGCGCTCGTCGCGGGTGCGCTGATAGCGGTTGAACTCCTCGGTGCCGAAGTAGTGGCCGCGATTGACCACGAAGTCGGGGCACTTGTTGAGCGCCATCAACGGTCCCCGCAGTGAGGCGAAGTGAGTGCGCACGGCCGCGTCGTCGGCCCCGCGCGGCAGGGTCAGCAGGCCCTTCTTGAGCTGTGCCAGCAGCACGACGAGGTCGCGGTAATGGCGCGCGATGGTGGCCGGATCGCGGCTTTCCGCCAGCGGCTGGAGCGAGGCGAGCAGGTTCACGGGCATTCCCTTGGGGATCGGCCCCAGTTCGATGTCGCCGTCCGCGTTCTCCAGCGAGCGCAGGGCCTTGCGCGCCTGTTCGTCCAGCGGACCCGGGGCGTCGGGGATGAACGAGGAGGGCACGTAGAGTTTGCTGCGCGTCGTCGTGCGGTCGACCATGCCCCAGGCGCCGGGCAGCATCGCGTCGCGTTCCCGAAGGTTCGGCCAGAGCATCTTGGCGATGCCGTCGTCGAACGCCGCCATGCGTCCCGCCACGGACGGATCGCCGTTGAACGTGCCGACCGTGTTGGCCAGCAGGAACGGCGCGGTCGACCACAGCGAGACCAGCGAGGGCACGCGCGTATAGCCGCGTCCTCCGGCGGGCATGCGATAGGCGCGGGCCTCTCCGGTGAAGGGGTCCTGATAGGCGACGGTGCCGACCGAGGGCAGGACCTTGTAGCTTTCGGACGAGAAGTTGTCCCAGATGTTCCCGCGCAGGGCATTGGTCGCCAGCGGGCTGCACAAGTTGGTGCGCAGCAGCGTCACCGGGATGCGCGCATCGGTGCTGAAGTAGTTGCCCTGCCGGAAGTCCGGCCGCGCGACGATGGCGCGCATCCTGCCCTTGAAGTCCTCGCTCTGGGTCCAGCGCCACCATGCCTTGAAGCGCGTCAGGTAGTCGGGGCCGATGGCATCGACCAGCGAAGCGCCTGCGGGCGCGTCGGGCTGCTTGCTGGAGTGGCAGCGCGCGCAGGTATTGGCGAAAGCCATCGCGCCGCGCTGGAGCACTTGCGGGCTCGCCTTGAGGTAGCCCGCACCGCCCGGCGCATTGGCCAGAGGATCGGGCCGCGCGGCCTTGAGGAAGAACAGCGCGGTAAGCGGGGTCCCCGCCTCCGTCGCGCGCCAGTAGGCGGAGTTGCGGCGGGCGGTGGCGATCTCGATCGGGCTGATGATCTTGCCGCCGACGACCGGGTTGAAGTGCGTCAGCCACTCTTCCGAGAACAGCCCGATGTTGAGATAGACGCGGTTCAGAGCCCCCAGCGCGCCCACCGCGTCGGCGCCGTCCTTGAGCACGTGCGGTGTCCAGACGGTCGCAGGCTTCTCGAAATACTGCGTGAGCGGGCCGGAATCGAGGATGTCGTTGAACTGGACGTTCTTCGTGCTGCCGCCCGCCAGCGTTTCGCGCCCGAACTTGCGCGCGGCGCCGAGCCGGTCGCCGAGCAGGTAGACCGCGTTCATCGTGCGCGGGTTGTTGATGTTGTCGGTGGAAACCAGCGAAGTGTCCATCGCGCCCGGCCGGTACGTCGAGACGAGCTGGTACATGTAGTTCGACGGGTCGGCCTTCCACATGAACAGCCGGTCCACCCACATGTACTGCGCGCCGACCGTGGAGTTGAGGTTGGCGAAGGCGGGTTTCTCGGGATCGGCGGGCGGGCGCGTCGGGCTGGGGCCGAGGTGGCAGAACCCGCAGCTCATGCCCACGCGGTAGGGGCGCACCAGCCTGGGATCGTTGTAGTAGCGCGCGTCGCTGTAATAGCGCTTCGCGTCCCAGCGGGCCTTGGCCTTCTCGTCGAAGTCCGGGTTGGGGAACAGGCGCAGGCCGAGGATGCCGGAGGGTTCGCCGAAGTAGGAGCCGACCGGCACCGTCGTCCCGCGCGCGCCGATGCGGATGCCCGGGTACTTCTTTTCATTCGCGAAGGGATCGGGTGCGCAGCCCGGATCGCGCGTGTCTCGCCAGAGGCCGTAGCCGTCGGGCTTCGTCGGCGCGGAAAAGCAGGGTTCGTTGACAAGGCCCATGACTTTCCAGCGCGTCGGCCGGGCATTGGGGCTGCCGGGCGGCGGGGCGACGATCTTGAGCAGGTCGAAGCCGCCCAGCGTCGGCTTGCTCATGGTGTCCCAGAAGCGGTCGTTGCCGCCGCTCCACACCAGCCACATGTTGCGGCCCTTCACTTCGTCGGGGGTGAGGGCGACGCCGTCGTCCATTTCGTGGAAGTAGTCTTCGTCCGCCTGGACGAGCGTGTCGTCGCGTACGCCGACTTTCTGCGCCTCGTCCTTCGGCCCGCCGTGACAGGCGGCCAACGCCGCGAGCGATCCGCTCAGGAGTATTCCTCTGGCGATCACCATGCTCCCCCCTTTCGACAGCACCTTGCCTGACTATGCCCTTCAAGGAAGGCTCCCGTTTCGCAGGGCGGTCAAGTGACGATATTTGTAATGGAAGAAGACGATGGTTTCCGGATTGCCGAAGTTGACCAATAGTCGTCATGATATTCAACGGCTTGTAGAGTGAACGGCGTTCGGTGAAGTTGAGCGGTCCTGTTTGATGGCATGTATCGTCATGATTTGGGGGCTTGCGGCGTCCAGTAAATAGTGTTCGTGAAAAGCGCCGGTAAATACGGCGGATTTGGGACAATGTTGCGCCCCTGAGGTAAATGCTTAAGGGCGTCTTCGGATAGGGGCATGCCGGTGGCCGGATGGTTTCGCCTTGCAGGTTCGTCGCGGCGCGGGATCGGCTGACGTGGCCGGCGTCGCATCCCTGCCGGGCGTCCGCTCGCTCGCCGTGCTGTTGTCGACAACGATCGCGGTGGTGCTGTTCTTCGGACTGCTGCTGATCCAGGCGCGCTCGGACCTCGTGCTGCGGCGGCAACAGGCGGACTTCGGCGAAGTGGCGCGCATGGCCAGCCTGTTCCGGGACCTTGGCGACATGGTGACCCGGCGCGCCTCGCAGGACGGACAGCGCGACGGTTCGAATCTCGACAGTTCGAGCGACCGCTTCCAGGTGCGCTATGCGGCGCAGGACCGGTGCCGCGCGATGCCGACCGCGCCGACGAAGCTGCGCCTGACCCTCGACGGTTTCCAGGCGCGTGACCGCAAGCCGGTGATGTCGGCCTTCGCGACCGAGGACGGCGAGCCTTTCTGTGCGCAGAGTTCCGCGCAGTCGGTGATCCAGGCCCCGGTAATTCCGGGGCGCAGAGAGCAGACGCGGGCGCGCGAACTGGCGATCACCGGGCCGGACGGCGAAGTCCTGCTCGTGCTGCGCGGGGACTGGCCCCAACGCATCGAGCCGCCCGCAGCGAAGGACAAGGCCGCGCTCGAAGGCAGCGCGGTGCCCGCGCCCGACACTTCGGGCAAGACCCCGAAGATCGAGATCGGCGGGCGGGAGCGGCTGGTGTACCAATGGCCGCTCGACCTTGGACGGCCGGTGACGATCCAGCGCGAGGAAGGCCCCTATGTCTGCGCGCCGCGCCGGTGCCTGCTCAGCGCTCTGGGCGATCCGCCGAGTGCGGGGGCGGTGCTCAACAATCTGAGCCCCTTCACCAAGGCGGCGTTCGGGTTCTCGGTGGTCGTGTTGCTGCTGCTGATCCCGCTGATCAAGCTGGCCTCGATCGACCATAATGCCTCGCTCGGCTGGATGGACGTCGTCGGCATCATCGCCGCGGTGCCGCTGATGGTGGCGACGCTGGTGACCGCCTGCGCGGTGATCGCGTTCTGGGGCGACCTCAGGCGTGACAACGACACGATGGCGCAGGGCCTCGCCGCCGCCATCGCGCAGGACGTCGACCGCGAAGTGGGCTTCAGTCTCGGCGCGATCGAGCGGGATACCAGGGCCGTGTGGGGGAATGGCTGGGCCTCGTCGCAGCAATCGGGCGCAGGGGCGGCGTCGTCGCCGTGGCAGACTTACCCGGCGCCATTGCCGCTGGCCGCGCTGCAGTTGCGCAGCATGGTCGGCAGCACGATCATCGACCAGTTGCCGACGAAGGACCGCCCGCTCGCCGACATTCGCGAGCGCCGCTATTTCGGCCGCCTGCGCGCCGGGGAGGTGATCCCCTGCACCGGACGCCAAGGGGAGGCACACGCTGACGGCGGCTTCGGCTGCGGGAAGGGGCAGGTCTACACCATCGACCAAGTGCCTGCGGCGGCAAACGGCGACGCGCGCATGGTGGTGCTGCTGACCCGCGCGGGGGCGGCGAACCTCGTGATGTCGGGAAAGCCGCCCGCCGCGACACTGGCGGTCCCGGTGCCCGAGGGCTTCGGCTATGCGGTGATCGATCCCGCCAGCCTCGAAGTACTGCAGCATTCCGACCCCGCGCGCGCGCATAACGAGACGTTCGGCAGCCAGCTCGACGCCGTCGATACGCTGTCGCGCATCGCGGGATCGGTCGACGAGCGCTGCGGGCTTGCTGATGCTGCGCAGCATGGGCGCGCGGCGGAGCCCACGGCAGGCGCTCCGTTCGATGCGCGCTACGGCGGCAAGCGGGTGCGCATGTCGATCGGCGTTGCCTGCTCGGCGCACTGGCTGGTGGCGACGTGGTACGACCGCTCGAAGCTGCAGAGGGCGGCGCTCGATCCGGCCTTCGTAGCGGGTGTCACGATGCTCTGCGTCGGGCTGGTGCTGGCGGCGGGGCTGGGCGTGATGGCCTCTACCGACCCGCGCTCGCTGCTGCGCAAGCTCTGGCCCGATCCCGAGCCGTTCCACAGCGCCGAGGCCGACCACTGGTATCTGCGCGGCATGTCGGCGCAGCTGGCGGTGGTGGTGCTGATGGCGGCCGGGCTGCTGCTGGCGCGGGGCGACGCGGCGTTCCTGCATGCCGCGCTGGGGCTGTTCCTGCTGCTGATCCTGCTGGCGCGCAAGGATGCCGACCATAGCTGGGGCACTCTGCCGGTCGGCTGGGGCAAGGTCGCGACCGTCTTCTACGCCGCGCTCGGCATCTATGCGAGCGTGGTGCTGGCCTGCTGCCTTGGCGCGAACTGGCGGGCCTTCGCCTATCCGGTGCTGCTGGTGGCGATGTGGATAGTCGCGGCGCTGGACTGGTTTTCGCTGCGCAAAATCGACGTCAGATTGCCGGCGTGGATGGAGCGGATGCGCGCGGCGCCTGCCGGGTTCGTGCCGCCTTCCGTCATGCGCCGCGTCAACCGCGTGCTGCGCCATCAGTTGGTGACGATCTACCTGCTGGCGGTCATCCCCGCACTCGCTGCGTGCTGCGCGGGGGCTGGGCAGTTGCGCGCCGACCGCTCGCTGTCCGATGCCTGGGTGCTGCAGCAATCGCGCACGCAAATCGCCGACGACATCGCGCAGATGCGGCCGTTCTACGACAGCGCGCCCAAGGCGAAGACGCCCGCGCCCGCCGATCTGTCCGCCCGCAAGCTCGTCGCCGACCATGCCGCCGCCGAGCCCGGTGCGCCTTCGCAGATGGCCGCCGCGATCATGCAGTTGTGGACCGACGATCCGGTCCGCTTCGACCATCCGCTCGACCTTCGCCGTGGCGTGCTGGCCGACTATGCGCGCTGGGCGCAGGCGCGCACCGGCATCTCGCTCGTCACCATGCCGCGCAGTCCGGGGCTGGTGGTGCTGCGCGACTGGCTGCTGGCGGTCGGCGCCATGGGCGTGGCGACGTTCCTGACCTGGCGCCTGCTGGTGCTGGCGGCGCAGAACCTGTTCGGCCTGCAGCATTTCGGCTTCCGCGCGCTCCATCCGCGCCACACGCCCGAGCAGATCCGCACCAAGTCCACCCGCCCGATCAAGGCCGTCTTCATCAACTATCCTACGCGGGAGTTCCGCAAGCTGCAGAACTCGCTCGACACGCGCGACCGGCTGGAGATGTTCGACCTTGCGCTCGAACGCGGCAAGCTGGGCGAGAAGAGCATGGCGCTGCTCACCGCCAAGTCGTGGATCGTCACCGGCTTCGAAAGCATCGTCGCCAACCGCGATCTGCGCGTGAAGACGCTGGCACTGCTGGAGCAGCTGACCGCCCGGCCCGAGGTCAACGTCTACTTCTTCGTCCAGACGATGCCGCTGGTCCGGCTGCGGCAGGCGCGCGACCGCGAGAAGCGCGAGGCCGAGGTGGCGGGCAGCGCCGGGATCATGAACGAGAGCGAGTCCTACCGCTGGGCCGAGCTGTTCTCCGAATTCATCACGTATACCTGGACCGAGACGCTGGCCGAACCCGCGCCGCTCGACGCCGAGCCCGATCCGCCGCGCGGCGGCGCCAATCTGGAGCGGCTGCTGGAACTGATCGACGACCCGGTCAACCGTGCCTCGGTGCGGCGCTGGGCGGCGCGCAATCCGGCGGTGGCGGAGGCGATCGCCAGCGAGATGATCCAGGTGCCGTCCGACCGCATCCAGGACCAGATCCGCTCCTTCGGCATATCGATCGACGACATGACCGCGCCTGTGCCTCCTGGAGAACTGGGCGTGCTCAACGATCTCAACGACGTCTACCGCGAGCAGATCCACGAATACATGGCGAACTTCCTGGGCGACTACTACCAGGGCGAATGGGTGCGCTCGAGCAAGGAGGAGCATCTGACGCTGCACCATCTGGCGCACGGCAAGTTCATCAACACCAGCAACTTCCCGGTGCTCAACAGCCTGCTGACGCGGCGGCTGGTCAAGACCGATCCCAACTTCCGGCTGATGAACGAGAGCTTCGGCCACTGGATCCGCACGCTGGAGCAGCCCGAGTGGTTCCACCAGTTCCGGCAGGACGCGCAGCGCGGCGGGGCGTGGAACGTGCTGCGCGTACCGCTGCTGCTGCTGGTCGCGGCGGGGTCGGTGCTCATCACCTTCCTCGATCACGAGGGCTCCGGCTCACTGCTGACCCTGCTTCCCGGCGTCGTCGCGACGATGCCGATGCTGCTGTCCCGTTTCACCCGGCCGCTACAGGCCAATGCCTAGGAGGATGCTCATGGCCGCTGCGCAGAAGGACTGGCTCGCGATCGAGTGGGTCGGCAATGTCCCGGTCAAGGAACTGACCGAGCAGTTGAAGGCTTCGGCCGCGCTCAGCCAGCGCTTCCACTACCTGCTGTTCCCCGACGGATCGATCCGCGCCAACCGCAGGCTGGAGCCCGGGCAGCCGGTCGAACTGCTGGTGGTGCGCGAGGGCGCGGAGCCGGGCGCGGAGCAGCTGGAGCGGATCGCGGCCTTGCGGGATTACTTCGCGGCGTGGAACGCGGCCGAGGACAAGGCGAGTGTCGTGGCACCGGACTGGCTGCCCTCGGCCGGTGAAGCGCCCGAGGCCAGGACGCGCGGTGGCGACACCGTGGCGGTGTCGCCCTGGCCGGTCTTCGTCGATCCCGGCCCGTTCACCGGCGCGCCTGAGCAGCTGCGCGAACTGGCGCTCCATGTCGTCAATTTGCGCAAGGGCGTGCTTTCCGACGACGGGATCATGGCGACGCACGAGACGGATCTCGACCGGCTCGTCGGCGCCATCGTCGACAAGGCCAAGCAGGGCTACCGGCTGATGCTCTACGCCCACGGCGGGCTGACCGACGAGCGCAGCGGCCTCGCGGCGGCATGGGCCTATCACCGCTGGTGGATGGCGCATGGCATCTACCCGGTCTACTTCATCTGGGAGACCGGCGGGCTGGAGACCTTCTGGCAGATCGTCGAGGGTGACCGGCGCAAGGGCCGCGCCCTCTCGCGCGACATCTACGATTACACCACCGACCCGGCGGTGGAGCTGATCGGCGGCAAGGTCGGCACCCTGCTGTGGGACGCGATGAAGGACAGCGCCCGCCGGTCGAGCGACACCGGCGGCGGCGCGCGCCTCTTCGCAGAGAAGCTGGCGGCGGCGTGGAAGGAGCCGAGTGCGATCTTCGCGCTGGGGCACAGTGCGGGCTCGATCTTCCATGCGTACTTCCTGCCGGTGCTTTGCGCCGACAAGCTGCGCGTGAAGCAGATGCACCTGCTGGCCCCGGCGATCACCAACGACCTGTTCGCGCAGACGCTCGGCAGCCTGATCGGCAAGAAGAAGATCGAGGAGGCGAGCCTCTTCGCGATGACGCGCGAGGCGGAGCGGGCGGACAACTGTGCCAATATCTACCGCAAGTCGCTGCTCTACCTCGTCAGCCGCGCGTTCGAGCCGAAGAAGGGGACGCCGATCCTGGGGATGGAGGACTTCATCCGCACCGACCCGGAGGTGAAGCGCGCGTTCCGGGACGCGGTGATCCTGTCTCCCACCGCGCCTGCCGCGAAGCCGACGATGGCCTCGGGCTCGCGCTCGCACGGCGGGTTCGATAACGACGTGGCGACGCTCGAGAACGTGCTGCGGCGGATGCTGGGGCTGGGCGATGCGGGCGTGGTCAAGCCGCGCTTTCCGGCGGGCGAGCCGCGCGTCGGCCGGGCGATCGTGGCGGCGAACTACTATGGCATGCCGGCGGGGCTGTTCGAGCAGCCTGCCGAGTTCGTGCCCGCCGCGCCGCCGCCTCAGACCGCGACGCCGGTGCAGCTCGGTGGCCAGAAGATCGCGCTGTGCATCGGCAACGACGCGTTCCCTGAAGGCATGCGCCTCTACGGCTGCGTCAACGATGCGAACACCTGGGCCGATACGTTCCGCCAGCAGGGCTACGCCGCCACTGTGCTTTCCGATGCCGGGGCGGGACAGATCCGCGAGGCATTGCGCGGGGTTCTCGGCAAGGCGCGCGCCGGGGACAGCGTGATGATCCATATCTCCTCCCACGGCACCCGCGTCCTCGACATCGACGGGGACGAGTTGCAGGACAAGCAGTTCGCCGATGACAAGGACGAGGCGCTGGTGGCGCTCGACTGGCGTGACGGCGGGCTGATCATCGACGACGAATGGCCCGATCTGATGAAAGTGGCGGACGGCGTGAAGGTCATCCGCTTCCATGACTTCTGCCATTCGGGCCGGTCGAGCCGGATGGCGCTGGGCGGCCGCATCGACCGCCGCCCGCGCAGCGTCAGCCTGCCGGACGCGATCGCGCTCAAGGCTTACGAAGCACGCAAGGCGGCGCGCGGAAGCCGGGCTGCGGCCAGCCCTTCCGAGATATACGGCGCCGACTTGTCCTATGTCACCTTCTGCGCCTGCCTGCCCGAGCAGTCGGCGATGGAGGAGGCGGGCTCGGGGGTGTTCACCCGCGCGGCGACGAAGATCCTGCGCGGGCAGGGCGCCGGGATGACCGCGCAGGACGTCTTCGCCGCCATTGCCCGCGAGATGGCGGGCGAGGACCAGAAGCCGCTGCTCGAAGGCTCGGCGCTCTACAGCGCGCAGGCGCTGTTCGGCCTGCCCGCATGACTGACGGGGTGGTCATAACCGTCTCCCCCCGCGTCCTGCGCGAAGTGCGCAGCGCCGAGGACGAGGCGGACGAGCGCAAGCGGGCGAGGGACCGCTGCCCGGCCGCCGATACTGCCCCCGGTATTGGCGCCGAGACCGACATGCCGATGGTGCGCCGGATGCGGATATTCGCCATCGACCCCACCGCCCGCTCCGATCGCGGCGGGGTCGTCACCGTGTCCGAGCCTTACGAGCCGCTGGAGTTCTCAGGCGACGGCGAGACCCTGCGCGGCCGCCGCTTCGCCGTCACGTTGCCGGTCTGGTCGGAGGACAAGCCGCAGTGGCGCTCGGTGCGGACGATCATCGACGCGATGAAGCCCAACAGCATCGTCACGATCGCCGATGCGGGCTATCCGCCTTCGCTGAGCGATCCGCGCTTCATCGCGCAGATGGTCTATGCCACCGCCTCGCAGCTTTACGGCACCTTCCGCAAGGCGCTGGGGCGCGAGATCGTGCTCGGCCTCATGCACGATCCGGCGACCGGCGAATGGTCGCGCGCGGATCGCTTCCACCTCGCGCCGTGGGAGGTCGAGGAGGCGCAGGCGTGGTTTGACCCGGCGCGCGCCTGCGTGGTCTTCGGCTACTACAAGGCGCGCAGCGACACGGTGGGCTATCCCCCCGGCAGCCGGGTGTTCACCGCGCTGTCGCACGACGTCATCGTCCACGAGATGACGCACGCCCTGCTCGACGCGGTGAAGCCCGAGTTCATGACCGCCACCCACCGCGACGTGCTCGCCTTCCACGAGGCTTTCGCCGACCTCGTGGCGATCTTCCAGCGCTATTCCTACGGCGAACTCGTCGCCGCCCAGATCACCGAGGCGCGCGGCGACATAGAGCGGCTGGGCGTGCTCGGATCGCTGGCCCGCACGTTCTCCGAGACGGCGGGCGGCGGCGCGACGCTGCGCCCGCTCATCGGCGACCTGCTCTACGACAGCCCGGAGATCGGCGACGAGCCGCACCAGCTCGGCAACGTGCTGGTGCAGGCGGTCTACCGCGCGTTCCAGAAAGTCGCCGGCGCGCGGATCGAGGGGCTGATTGCCATCGCCACCAACGGCAGCGGCATCCTCCCGCGCGGCGCCCTGTCGCCCGCGCTGGCGCAGGAGATCGCCGCGCGGCTGGGCAAGACGGCGCAGATGTTCCAGTCGATGCTGATCCGCGCGCTGGACTATGCGCCGCCGTTCGGCATCACCTTCTTCACTTTCCTGCGCGCGGTGATCTCGGCCGACATGCGCCTCGTGCCGGTGGACGACGAGAACATCCGCGTCGCGTGGATGGAAGCGTTCCGTCACCACCGCATCTTCCCGAGCGACGGGCTGCATTATGCCGAGGAGCAGCTGGCCTGGCCCTTGCCGGAGGATGTGGCGGCCTTCGATCTCGCCATGCTGAGCTTCGCGCAGACCGCGTTCCAGGGCAATCCGGGCGACCTGCTGTCGCTCGACATCGCCGCGATTCAGGCGGCGCGCGTCGCCGCGTATATGAACGGCGAGGAAGCAGCGGCGTGGCAGGCGCTGCTGGGCCTCGAAGGCGCGGGCGGCGAGACCCGCGCCGACATCGTCGGCTTGCGCAGCTTCGCAAGGCCCGGCCCCGGCGGCATGACCGAGTTCGGCACCGTACTCGAAGTCGTCTGCCGCAGCTTCACCGATCGCGACGCCAGCGGGTTCATGGGCGCCACCGGAGCCAGCCTGGTCTACGACAGCGCCGGGCGGCTCATGTCCTGCGCGATCGAGCCGCAACAGCCGGGCGCCGTCACAGGCGGGGGAGGTCGCCGCGAGGACATCGAGGGTTACGCCGTCAGCAAGGAAGGCGCGCGCAGCTGGCTGCTCAAGCAGGGCCGCTGGCAACTGCGCTCCGACGTCGCGCGGGGGCTGTGCATGCGCTGAGCGACCGCGCGTTGACGCGGCGCTCCTGCTGGGCGATGGCAGCGAAATGACGTCGGGGCGGGTTACATGAGAATCGTCATCATCGATGACAGCGGCCTTCGCGCGACCGTGCTCGAGGAGGGCCTGCGCGACGCGGGCTACGACGACATCCATATCGTTCCCCCGCGCGGCGCGTTCGTGGCGCGGCTGGAGCGCATGGCGCCCGACGTCGTGCTCATGGACCTCGGCAGCCCCAGCCGCGATACGCTGGAGGAAATGCTCACCGTCAGCCGGGCGCTGGCCCGGCCGATCGCGATGTTCGTCGACCAGTCGGACGAGGCGATGATCGGCGCCGCCATCGACGCGGGCGTCTCCGCCTATGTGGTCGATGGCTTGCGCAAGGAGCGGGTGAAGCCGGTGCTGGAACTGGCGGTGCGCCGTTTCAACGCCTTCTCGCGCATGCAGACCGAGCTTGAGGAGGCGCGCACCGCGCTTGCCGACCGCAAGGTGATCGACCGCGCCAAGTCGATCCTGATGAACCAGCGCGCCTTGTCCGAACAGGACGCCTATGCGCTCCTGCGCTCCACCGCGATGAACCAGGGCAAGAAGATCGCCGAGGTCGCGCAGGCGCTGATTACCGCCAGCGACCTGCTGGGAGGGGTATAATGACGACCAATCTTCGCATCGCCTTCCTGCCGCTCAACGACGTCGCGGTGCTCGCCGCCGCCCGCGAACGCGGCTTTGCCGAGGAGGAGGGCCTTGCGCTCGACCTCGTGCGCACGACGAGCTGGGCGACCTTGCGCGACCGGCTGGTCTACGGACAAGTGCAGGCCGCGCACATGCTGGCGCCGCTGGCGGTGGCGGTGACGCTGGGCCTGAGCCAGCAGCCCGCCGCACTGGCGGCGCCGTTCAAGCTGGGCGTCAACGGCAACATGCTGGTCATGGCGAAGGACTTCGCCGCCGCCCTCGCGCCCGATCCCGCCGCGCGGCTGGCCGACCCGCTGGGCACCGCGCACGACTTCGCCGCTGCAATCGGGCTGTGGCGGCGCAAGCCGATCATCGGCGTCGTCCACCGCTTTTCCAGTCATGCGCTGATGCTGCGGTACTGGTTGGCCAGCGCGGGCATCGATCCCGACCGCGACGTGGTGCTGCGCGTACTGCCGCCCTCGCTGACGGTCGAGGCGATCCATGCAGGCGAGATCGACGGTTTCATCGCGGGCGAGCCCTGGGGCAGCGCCGCGATCGAGTCCGGACGCGCGGAGGCGGTGGCGATCGGCCAGCGCATCTGGCAGCGCGGGGTGGAGAAAGTGCTGGCCTTCCGCGAGCCATGGCTTGAGGAGAACCCCGAGACCACCGACCGTCTGCTGCGTGCGCTCGCCCGTGCAGCCGTCTGGTGCGACGAGCCGGACAACCGCGAGATACTGGCCGATATTCTCGCCGACCCGCGCTATGTCGGGCAGCCCTCCGACCTGATCCTGCGCACGCTGAGCGGCACGATCGTCCCCAGAGCGGGCGATGCGGCGGTGTCCTGCCCCGACTTCGTGCTGTTCTCCCGCGAGGCGACGCCGTTTCCGTGGCGCAGCCAGGCGCTGTGGATCTATTCGCAGCTGGTGCGCTGGAACATGGTGGAGCCTTCCGCCGAAACAGAGGCGCGAGCGGCGGCGGTGTTCCGGCCTGACGTCTACCGCCGCGCGCTTGCGGGCAGCGACCTGCCGATGCCGGGAGCGAGCATGAAGCTGGAAGGGGCGGTGGGTGCGCCGCTGGGCGTGGGTTCGCGCAAGGGCGACCTGCTGCTGGGGCCTGACCGGTTCTTCGACGGCCGCGTGTTCGACCCGGAGCGGATCGAGGACTACCTCGCCGGTTTTGCACCGCAGCATTGAAAATACCAGTGCGCTGAAAACGCGCATAATTTTACGTCTTGCCAGATTTGCGGAATCGCGTGACTATATAGGCGTCTCGCGATGAAGCGCGACCACACCGGATAGGCTGTCCCAAAGGCGGGACGCCATCCTCACCGAAATTCGCAGCAAAGCCGCTGACCGGGCTCACCGCAAGGGTGACGTCCGGCCTGCGGCTTTTTTCGTGTCCGCTTTCATGATTTATGGGGGACGTACCATGGCAACCGCATTCTTCCGACCTGACGAAGACAATGACGTGCTTGCGCCCGCGCAGAAGCCCGCCGTCGGCTTCTGGAAGGCCGGCCACACGCCGACTCTGATCGCAGCTTTCCTCTATTTCGACCTCGCCTTCATGGTCTGGGTCCTGCTCGGCCCGCTGGCGCCGGAGATTTCGAAGACTCTCGGGCTCACGCCCGCGCAGAAGGGCTTGATGGTGGCGCTTCCCACGCTGGCGGGCGCTCTCCTGCGCGTCGTCAACGGGCTGCTGGTCGATCGCATCGGGCCGAAGCGCTCGGGCGCGATCAATCAGGTCATCGTCATCACCGGGCTGTTCTTCGCCTGGTCGATGGGCGTCACCAGCTTCGGCGGGACGCTGGCACTGGGCGTGATCCTGGGCTTTGCGGGAGCGAGCTTCGCGATCGCACTGCCGCTCGCCAGCCGCTGGTATCCGGCCGAGCATCAGGGCAAGGCGATGGGCCTGGCGGGCATGGGCAATTCGGGCACCGTCTTCGCCGCGCTCTTCGCGCCGACGCTGGCCAAGATGTTCGGCTGGAACGCGGTGCTGGGCCTTGCCTGCATCCCGCTGACCGTGGTGCTATGCATCTATCTCGCGCTGGCAAAGGACGCACCGAACCAGCCAGCGCCGCGCAAGCTTGTGGACTATGCGGCGCTGCTCAAGCAGGCGGACGCGTGGTGGCTGATGGCCTTCTACGCGGTGACTTTCGGTGGTTTCGTGGGGCTTGCCGCGTCGCTGCCGATCTATTTCACCGACCAGTTCGGCCTCAGCACCGTCGTCGCCGGATATTGCACGGCGGGCTGCGTCTTCGCCGGATCGCTGGTCCGTCCGATGGGCGGCGCGCTGGCCGACAAGATCGGCGGCGTGAAGGCGCTGATGATGGTCTATGCGGTCGCGGCCATCGCGCTTGTCGGCGTGTCGCAGGCGCCTAGCCTGATCGCGGCGCTCGGGCTGTTCGTGGTGGCGATGCTGGCGCTCGGCACCGGCAACGGTTCGGTGTTCCAGCTGGTTCCGCAGCGCTTCCAGGCCGAGATCGGCGTGATGACCGGCCTCGTCGGCATGGCGGGCGGTGTCGGCGGGTTCTACCTCGCCAGCTCGCTCGGCCTTGCCAAGCAGTTCACCGGCAGCTTCGCGCCGGGCTTCCTGATCTTTGCCGGCCTTGCGGTCGTGGCTCTCGCCTCGGTGGCGAGCGTCAAGGGCCGCTGGCGCGCGACCTGGAAAACCGGCGCGCGCATCTGAGCCGACAACCGGGGCGGCGGCACCCCAGCGCCGCCGCCCCACTTCCTTTCGTCCTGAGGGGGACGCTTTCACCATGAAAAACATAACAAAAGCGGCGGCCGTGCTGGTCGTCGGCGGGGTCGCTTGCGCGGGATCGGCGCAGGCCCAGGACATCACCGTCAAGCCGGTCGCCGAGGCGCGGGTGCGCTACGAGCATGTCGATCAGGACGGCATCGCCGCCAAGGCCGATGCGCTGACCGTGCGGGTACGCGGCGGCGCGCAGGCCACCAGCGGGGCGCTGAGTGCCACCGTGGTCGCGCAGGGCAACCTCGCCGTGGTCGATCACTACTACGATGGCGTGAACGGCGCGGCCACGCGGCCGCTTGTGGCCGATCCGCAGAACATCGCGCTCTACATCGCGCAGTTGCAGTACAAGGCGAAAGGCGTGACGCTGACCGCCGGGCGCCAGAAGATCGCGCTGGACGACGAGCGCTTCGTCGGCAACGTCGCCTTCCGCGACAATGCGCAGACCTTCGACGCGGTGCGGGCCGAGGTCACCCCGGTCAAGGGCCTGAAACTGGACGTTTCCTACGCCTGGAGCGTGCGCACGATCTGGGGCATCGACGGCAACGCCGCGCGCCAGCAGGCGGTGGGCGGGGACAATCTGCTCGCCAACCTCTCGTGGGAGACACCGCTTGGGGTGCTGACCGGGTTCGCCTACCTCGTCGATCAGGATGAGGCGGCGGTGCAGGCGTTTCGCCTCTCCAGCCAGACATATGGCGCCCGTTTCGCGGGGACTCATGCGTTCGGCAAGGCGGTGAAACTGGCGTATCAGGCGAGTTACGCGCGCCAGTCGGACTGGCACCGCAATCCCAGCGACTACAGCGCCGAATACTGGCTGGCCGACGCGACGCTCGACGTGAAGGGTTGGAAGGCCAATGCCGGTTACGAAGTGCTTGGCTCCGACAAGGGCGCGGCGCTGACCAGCTTCCAGACGCCGCTGGGCACCAACTTCAAGTTCCAGGGCTGGGCGGACAAGTTCCTGACCACCCCCGCGAACGGCGTGCGCGATCTCTATGTCGGCGGCGGGTATGGCACGAAGCAGATTGGCGCATTGTCCGCCGTCACTCTGCAGGCGACCTGGCACCACTTCGACAGCGACCGGCTGGACCAGCACTACGGCAACGAAATCAATCTCCTGGCCTCGGCAAAGCTGCGCAAGACGACGATCGCGCTGCGCTATGCCCACTATGACGCGAAGACCCTCGCGACCGATACCGACAAGGTCTGGGTCCAGTTCGACTGGGCGATTTGACAGGTTCGTTACGGAATCGCTTGAGCCTTCGGGCGATTCCATTTATGTTGCAGTGCAAAGGGCAGCGGTGTCCTTCCTACATCGCCGAAATGTCCCACTGACGGGGCGCGTAGGCACCGAATGATGGCAAGGCCGCCATCCTGACTTCCGGTTTCGAACCGGGGGTCTGGATGGCGGCCTTTTCTCGTTTTCAACTCCATTTCCCATGACCCATTCCCATGACACTGCCGGAGTTTCGAACATGGACTTTCAGGACGGGATCGAACCCAATTCCGACTATGACGACGCGCTGATCGTGCCGTCCGACGACGTGCGCGAGCATCTGGTCGTCGTCGGCAACGGCATGGCGGGCTGCCGCGCGGTCGAGGAACTGCTGGCGCGCGATGCGGACCGCTACCGCGTGACGATCTTCGGCGCCGAACCGCATGTGAACTACAACCGTATCATGCTTTCGCCGGTGCTGGCGGGTGAGAAGACCTTCGACCAGATCGTCATCAACACCCGCGAGTGGTACGACGAGAACGGCATCGACCTCATCACCGCCGATCCCGTCACCGCGATCGACCGCGCGGCGAAAACCGTGACTTCGCGCTCGGGCCGCACGGTGCATTACGACCGCCTGCTGATCGCGACCGGCTCCGATCCGTTCATCATTCCGGTGCCCGGCAAGGATCTGCCCGGCGTGATCTCGTTCCGCGACATGAACGACGTCGATACGATGCTGGCGGCTGCCGAAACCGGAAAAGCGCAAGGCGGCGGCTCGGCCGTGGTCATCGGCGGCGGCCTGCTGGGCCTCGAGGCGGCGCATGGTCTGACCCTGCGCGGCATGAAGGTCACCGTCATCCACCTCATGTCCACGCTGATGGAGCGCCAGCTGGACGAGGCCGCGGGCTGGCTGCTCAAGTCCGCGCTGGAAGGTCGCGGCCAGACCATCCTGACGGGCGCCGACACCGCCGAAATCTATGGCGAGGGCAAGGTCGAGGGCGTGCGCCTCAAGGACGGGCGCGAGATTCCGGCCAGCCTCGTCGTCATGGCCGTGGGCATCCGTCCCGCCACCGCGCTGGCGCGCGAGGCGGGGCTGGACGTCGGGCGCGGCATCAAGGTCGACGACCACATGGTCACCAGCGACCCTTGCGTGCTCGCAGTCGGCGAATGCGTGGAGCATGACGGCAACGTCTACGGCCTCGTCGCGCCGCTGTGGGACATGTGCCGCAGTCTCGCCGACGGGCTGACCGACCGGCACACCGGCTATCGCGGCTCGGTCACCTCGACCAAGCTGAAGGTCGCGGGGCTGGACGTGTTCTCCGCCGGCGACTTCTCCGGCGGCGAGGGCTGCGAGGACATCGTGCTGCGCGATGCCGCGCGCGGCGTCTACAAGCGCGTCGTGGTGAAGGAAGACCGCATCGTCGGCGCGGTGCTCTACGGCGACACGGCGGACGGCGGCTGGTACTTCGACCTGCTGAAGAAGGGCGAGGACGTTTCCGAAGTCCGCGACCTGCTGATCTTCGGCCAGGCCTTCGCCTCGGGAGGAGGCGCGCTGGACCCTAAGGCGGCCGTTGCGGCGCTCTCGGACGATGCCGAGATCTGCGGCTGCAACGGCGTCTCCAAGGGCCAGGTCGTCGGTTGCATCGAGGCAGGTGCCTGCAGCCTCGATGCGGTGCGCGCTACCTGCAAGGCCTCGGCCAGCTGCGGGCAGTGCACCGGCCTTGTCGAGAGCCTGCTGGCGCTGACGCTGGGTGAAGAGGTCGAGGCAGGGCCGAAGACCTTGTGCAAGTGCACCAGCTTCACTCACGACGACGTGCGCCGCGAGATCGTGGCGCAGGACATGCGCTCGATCCCCGAAGTGATGCAGAAGCTGCACTGGGCGACGCCGGATGGCTGTTCCTCCTGCCGCCCGGCGCTCAACTACTACCTGCTCTGCGCGCTGCCCGGCGAATACGTGGATGACCAGCAGAGCCGCTTCGTCAACGAGCGTATGCACGCCAACATCCAGAAGGACGGCACCTATTCGGTGGTCCCGCGCATGTGGGGCGGCCTCACCAATCCGCGTGAACTGCGCGCGATCGCCGACGTGGTCGAGAAGTACGATGCGCCGATGGTGAAGGTGACCGGCGGCCAGCGCCTCGACATCTTCGGCATCAAGAAGGAGGATTTGCCCGCCGTCTGGGCCGATCTCAACGCCGCCGGGATGGTCTCGGGCCATGCCTACGGCAAGAGCTTGCGTACGGTGAAGACCTGCGTGGGTTCGGAATGGTGCCGCTTCGGCACGCAGGATTCGACCGGCCTCGGCGTCAAGACCGAGCGGATGACCTGGGGCAGCTGGATGCCGCACAAGTTCAAGATCGCGGTTTCCGGGTGCCCGCGCAACTGCGCCGAGGCGACGATCAAGGACTTCGGGATCGTCTGCGTGGATTCCGGCTACGAACTGAGCGTGGGCGGAAACGGCGGCATCAAGGTGCGCGCCACCGACTTCCTGTGCAAGGTCGCGACCGAAGAGGAAGCGCTCGAATATTGCGCCGCCTTCATCCAGGTCTACCGTGAGGAGGCGCGCTATCTGGAACGCACCGCGCCGTGGATCGAGCGCGTCGGCGTCGATTACGTGAAGTCCCGCGTGGTCGAGGACGAGGCGGGCCGCAAGGCGCTCGCCGCGCGGTTCCTCTATTCGCAGAGCTTCAGCCAGGACGATCCGTGGGCCGAACGCGCCTCGGGCGATCGCGCCGACCTGCACCAGCACCTCGAACCCCAAGCCCTCGAAGCGGCGGAGTGACACCCATGACCGACTGGATCGATATCGGAACCCTGAGCGACATCCCCCAGCGCGGCGCGCGCACCGTGCGGTTCGAGGGGGAGCCGGAGATCGCCGTCTTCCGCACCGGCGACGACAAGGTCTTCGCGCTCGTCAACGAATGCCCGCACAAGAAGGGGCCGCTCAGCCAGGGCATCGTCCATGGCCACGCGGTCGCCTGTCCGCTGCACAACTGGAACATCGCGTTGGCGAGCGGCGAGGCGCAAGGGGCGGACAGCGGCTGCACCCCGACCATCGCCGTGCGTGAGGAGAACGGGCGCATCCTGCTGGCCCGACCCGAAACCCAGAGCCCCGAAGTGATGAGGGACGCGGCCTGATGCGCGAGGCGGTCCGCACGACCTGCGCCTATTGCGGCGTCGGCTGCGGCATCTCGGCCACCCCCACTGGTGCGCGCGAGGTGACGATCCGGGGGGACGAGGCACACCCGGCGAATGCGGGGCGCCTCTGCTCCAAGGGTACGCATCTGGGCGAGACGGTCGGGCTGACCGGCCGCCTGCTCCACCCGATGATCGGCGACAAGCGCGTACGCTGGGACAAGGCGCTGGACCTCGTGGCGAAGCGCTTTCGCGACACCATCGCCCGCCATGGGCCGGACAGCGTGGCGTTCTATGTCTCCGGCCAGCTGCTGACCGAGGACTACTACGTCGCCAACAAGCTGATGAAGGGCTTCATCGGTTCGGCCAACATCGACACCAATTCGCGCCTGTGCATGTCGAGCGCGGTGGCCGGCCACACCCGCGCTTTCGGCGAGGACGTGGTGCCCGCCGGCTACGAGGATCTGGACAAGGCCGACCTCGTCGTGCTGGTCGGCTCGAACACGGCATGGTGCCATCCGATCGTCTATCAGCGCATCCAGGCGGCTCGTGCAGAGCGGGGCACGAAGCTGATCGTCATCGACCCGCGCCGTACCGAGACGTGCGAGGGCGCCGACCTCCACCTGCCGCTGCGCCCCGGCAGCGACGTTGCGCTGATGAACGGGCTGCTGGCGTGGCTGGCCGAACAGGGCATGGTCGACAAGGCTTTCATGGCTGCCCACGTCGATGTTCCCGAAGGCTTCTGGGAGCACCTTGCGAGCGGCCATGACATGTGGAGCACGGCAAAGGCTTGCGACCTCGATCCCGCGCTGCTGTTGCGGTTCTACGAGATGTTTGCCGCGAACCCGCGCACGGTCACGATGTTCAGCCAGGGGATCAACCAGTCGATCCGGGGCACCGATCAGGTCAACGCGATCATCAACGTTCATCTGGCGACGGGGCGGATCGGCCAGCCGGGCGCGGCGCCATTCTCGATCACCGGGCAGCCCAATGCGATGGGCGGGCGCGAGGTCGGCGGGCTCGCCTCGACGCTGGCTGCGCACATGGACTTCGCGGCCGAGAACGTCGCGCGCGTCGGCCGCTTCTGGGCCGCACCGACGATGGCGACGAAGCCGGGCCTCAAGGCGGTGGACCTGTTTCGCGCCATCGGCGAGGGGCGCATCAAGGCGCTGTGGGTCATGGCGACCAACCCCTCCGTCTCGCTGCCCGACGCGGGCAACGTGCGCGCGGCGCTGGAGAAATGCCCCTTCGTCGTCGTCTCCGACGTTATCGCCAACACCGACACCACCGCCTATGCCGACGTTCGCCTCCCCGCCGCCGCATGGGGCGAGAAGGACGGCACCGTCACCAATTCGGAGCGCACCGTCAGCCGCCAGCGCCCGTTCATGGACCTGCCCGGAGAGGCCAAGCCGGACTGGTGGATCGTCAAGGAAGTGGGCCGCCGGATGGGCTGGGGGAGCGCCTTCGCCTATGACACCCCCGCCGACATCTGGCGCGAACATGCGCGCCTCACCGCCTATCAGAATGATGGCGCGCGCGTCCTGAACCTCGCCGCCCACGCCGCGATCGGCAACCTTGCCTATGACGCGATGGAGCCGTTCCGCTGGGGCGACATACCGTTCGCCGACGGCCGCTTCCCGACGCCGAGCGGACGCGCGCGGATGGTCAAGGTGGGGCAGATGGACCTTCAGGCCCCGCTCGCCGACTGGCCGCTGACGCTCAACACCGGGCGCTACCGCGACCAGTGGCACACGATGACGCGCACCGGCCTCGCCCCCAAGCTGGCGCGCCACCGCGAGGAGCCGCTGGTCGAGGTCCACCCCGCCGATGCCGCCGCGCTGGACCTGAAGGACGGCGATCTCGCCCGCGTCTCGACCCCGCAGGGCAACAGCACCTTCCGCGTGCTGCTCAGCGACGGGCAACGCCCGGGCGAGATCTTCACGCCGATCCACTGGACCGACCAGATCTCCACCGGCGGCCGCACCGGCCTGCTGCCGCGCCCGCTGGTCGATCCACACTCCGGCCAGCCCGGTTTCAAGTCCACCCCTGCGGCGCTCGCCAAAGTCGAGACCGAATGGAAGGGCTTCCTCATCCTGCGCGGCGATGAACCCGCCCGCGTGCCCTGCCTGTGGGCGACGCGCGTGGCGGTGCCCGGCGGCGCGCTCTACGAGATCGCGGGCAATGGCGATGCCGCGCGCATCGAAGCCTGCCTGCCCAAGGGCGAGCGCATCGAGGCCATCGACCATACCCGAGGCTCGCGCCGTATCGCGGTGATCGTCGAGGGCAGGCTGGCAGGCGTGCTTTTCGTCACCCGCACCGGCCTGCTGCCTTCGCGCGACTGGCTGATCGGGCAGCTCGCGGCGGGCGACGTGGGCGCCACCGTGCTCGCCGCGCGCGGCCCCGGCAGCCAGCCGGACAAGGGCGCGACCGTCTGCGTCTGCTTCGACATCGGCCTCAACCAGATCGTCGCCGCCATCCGCGAACAGGCGCTGGTGGACGTTCCCGCCATCGGCAAGGCGCTGGGCGCGGGCACCAATTGCGGATCGTGCCGCCCCGCGCTCGCCAAGATTCTCACCCAGACCCACGAGGAGGTTCTCGATGCAGCCGAATGAACTGATCGCCGCCGGTGAAGTCTGGCTGGTCGGCGCCGGACCGGGCGACCCGGACCTGCTGACGCGCAAGGCGGAACGTCTGATCCGGGCCGCCGACGTGGTGTTCTACGATGCTCTCGTCGGCCCCGGCGTGCTGGAGCTGATCCCGGCCGGGACTGAAGCGATCAGCGTCGGCAAGCGCTCTGGCCGCCACAGCAAGGTGCAGGGTTCGATCAACGACCTGCTGCTGGACGCGGCACTGCAGGGCAGGCGCGTGGTGCGCCTCAAGGGCGGCGATCCATCCGTCTTCGGCCGTTCCGCCGAGGAGATGGACCACCTTGCCGCGGCGGGCGTGCCGGTGCGGGTGTGTCCCGGCGTCACCACCGCCAGCGCGGCGGCGGCGAGCGCCAATGCCTCGCTGACGCTGCGTGGGCGGGCGCGCGGGATCACGCTGGTCACGGCGCATCTCAAGGCCGGGGAGCCGCTGCGGCTCGACTGGACGGCGCTGGCGCAGGCAGGCGGGACGGTCGGTGTCTACATGGGCCGCGCGGCGGCGGGAGAAATCGCTCGCTCGCTGATCGCGGCGGGGCGCGATCCCGATACGCCGGTGATGGTCGCGGTGAACGTTTCGTTGCCCGACGAGCGGCTGATCCGGGGCAAGCTCTCGGCGCTGTCCTTCCTCGTCGCGACGATCAGTGACGACGATCCGACGCTGCTGCTGATCGGAGAGGCGGTTGGCGCGCGCAACCTTCAGGCCGATGCGCGGACGCTGCTGTCCGAGGAAACCCCTGAAGCAGCGCCCGCAGCGGCCTAAGCCACCTGCATCTGCTGGTCCCGCGACACGGCCGTGGCGACGGCGAGGTCGCCGACCACGTTGACCATCGTGCGGAACATGTCGAGCAGCCGGTCCACGCCGACGACGAGGCCGATGCCCTCGGGCGGCAAGCCGGTCAGCGCAAGCACGGCCGCCACCGTGGGCAGGGAGCCGGCAGGCACGCCGATCGTGCCCATTCCCGCCACGGCGGCCACTGCCAGCACGATGCCCTGCCGGCCGAGCGAGAGGTCCATGCCGAAGAACTGGGCGATGAACAGCACGGTGACGGCGGTGTAGATCGCGGTGCCGCCCTGATTGGCGATGGTGCCGACGCCCAGCACCAGCCGGGCCACGCGCGGCGGCAGGCGCAGGTCCAGTTCGGCCGAACGCAGCGCGCTGGGCAGCGTGGCGTTGGAGGAGGAGGTGCAGAAGGCGATGACGGCGGGCTCCTGCACGCCGCGCAGGAACGCCGCCGGGGTCACGCCGCCGCGCATCCACACGACCGCGAAGAAGGTCAGCACCACCTGCAGCATCAGCGCCGCGACCACCACGCCGACATAGGCGCTGAGGTAGAGCAGCAGGTGCCAGCCAAACACCAGCGTCAGGTCGAACATGAAGGCGGCGACCGCGACCGGCGCCAGCCGTGCGACATAACCGAGCACATGCATCCCGGCATCGAACACCCGCTCGCTGGTGGCGAGCACGTGGCCGCTGCGGCGCGTGCGCAGGAAAGTCAGGGTCATGCCGACGAGCACCGAGGCGATGATGACGATCATGATCGGCCGTTCCACGGCGGCGTAGGAGAACAGCGCGCCGAAGCCTCTCGGCGGTGCGGAAGAGTGACCCGACGCGAGGAGTTGCTGGCCGATCTCGGCGGGCACCACGTCGCCGGGGCGGAACAGGTTGACCATGGCCAGCCCGATCAGGGCCGCCGCGACCGAGGCCGCCAGCATGTGCGCCAGCGTGGAGAGCAGCAGTCGCCGCATTCCCGCCATGTTGCGCACCCGCGCGATGCCGCTGACGATGGCCGACACCAGCAGCGGCACGATCAGCAGGAACAGCGCGAAGAGGAACGCCTGCTCCACCGGCTTCACCACCCAGCGCATCAGCAGCGTGGTGGCGGGGGAGTCGCTGGCGAACAGCCCGGCCAGCGTGCCGCCGCCCATGCCGAGCAGGAAACCCGCCAGCAGCCTCACCTGCAGGTGAGGGCGCAGGCGCCTGCGCGCATGGTCGGCGGAAGGGGGAAGAGGTGGGGGGACAGTCTCGATCATCGCAGTGACCGAACGAAAGGATTTGCGGACATCGGTGATCCTGTTGCCGTGCCCGAAGGCACCTGGCTCATGATGAGGGTTCTGCCGCGAGAACCCTGTCAGCAAGCTGTCGCGAGCGCGAATTGTTGCGCCTCCGATTGGGTTTCGATGATGTGCTCGTCGCTCCGGTCATCAGGGCTCGGCGGCGCGGCGAAGTCGATGCTGGCGAGCACGCCGCGACCATCCGTGCCGGGCTCCAGCCGGACTTCTGCGCCCATGCGTTCGGCTAGCGCGCGGACGATCGACAAACCGAGGCCGCTGCCGCCAGCATCGCTTTCGCTGCGGGCGCGGTAGAAGCGTTCGAACACCCGTTCGCGGTCCTGCGGGGCGATGCCAGGACCGTCGTCCTCCACTTCGATGCGCGCACGTCCGGCGCGGTGCAGCACCCGCACGGTGACGGTGCCGCCGGGGCGGTTGTAGCGCACCGCGTTGTCGAACAGGTTGCCGATCATCTCGGCGGCCAGGATCGGGTGGCCGCTGGCGAGAACGGGGCCGTGATCCGGCGCCTCGAAACCGATGTCGAGGCCGTCCGAGCCCGGCTGGTCGATGCGCGAGGCGACGAGGTCGGCGGCGACGGCGGCAAGGTCGAAGGTGGCATCCTCGGCGATGCCCTGCTCTTCGGTACGGGCGAGCGCGATCAGCTGCAGCAGCAGCCGTTCGAGCGAGAGCACGGCGTTGCCAATGTCCTCCAGCGCCGCCGTGCCGCGCGGGGAAGCGGGGCCGTAGCGCTCCAGCACGTCGAGATGGACGCGCACCACGGCAAGCGGCGTGCGCATCTGGTGCGAGGCATTGGCGGTGAACTGCTTGAGCGAATCCACCGCACGCTCGGTGCGGGCGAGCAGTGCGTTGAACGATCCGGCCAGCAGCCGCGCCTCGCGCGGGGCGTCCTCCTCCAGCGCGAGGCGGAACTGCGGCGGCGGTTCGCGGCGGGCGGTCTCGATCTGGCCGGTGAGCGAGGCGAAGGGCCTGAGGCCCCAGGTAATCGCCCAGTAGAACAGCAGCACCGCCGTCATCGCGATCAGCACGCCCGCGCCCAGCACGCGCAGGAAGTAGGTCTGTTGGTAGGCCCAGCGATCGTCCACGAAGTCGGCCACCTGCACCACCACCGCGTGGCCGTTGCGGTGGAGACGGCGGATCTCGGTGGCGATGCGCACCGGCTTGCCGCCCAGCATGCCGTCGCGCAAGTACCCGGGCTGGACGACGCCGTCGGCATCGCGCGGGTCGACATAACCGCCGGTCAGCGGGGTATTGCGGTAGGTGCGCGGGAAGCTGGCGGCGGGCAGGCGCTGCGTGGCGCGGCCGGTGCGCGTGTCGTACAGCGGCGGCGGGACGAGGCCGCGCTCGCCCGCGATCAGCTCCGCGCCGTCCCAGATGCTGTAGTGCGTGACGGGCGCGGAACGGCGCTGGAGCAGATGGACGGCCAGCGGCAGCACCTTGTCGCGCACGGCGTCCTCGGTATCGGTGGCGCGGCTGAGCAGGCGCACCGAACCGACTAGGATGCGGTCCGAAGTCGCCGCGCCGGAGCGCTGGATCATCCAGCAGGTGATGCCGCCGAAGGTCACCGCCAGCGCCAGCAGCGGCACCATCACCGCAGCGGTCAGGCGCGATCGCAGAGAGGCCATCAGGTCTCCAGCATGTAGCCGAGGCCCCGGATGGTGCGGATCGTCGGCCCGTCCGGCATCAGCTTGCGGCGCAGGCGGCCGACGTAGACCTCCAGCGCATTGGGGGCGACGGCGTCGGCGAAGTTGAACACCTCGGAATTGAGGCGCTGCTTGGTTACGACTTTGCCGGGTCGGCCCATCAGCGTCTCCAGCACCGCCATTTCCCGGCGCCGCAAGTCGAGCACCGAGCGCTTGAGTTCGACGACGCGGGTGGAGCGGTCGAGGCTGAGGTCGCCGACGCGCAGCACCGGGTCGGCGGTACCCTGGCTGCGCCGGATGAGCGCGCGCAGCCGCGATTCCAGCTCGCGCGGGTGGAAGGGCTTGGAAAGGTAGTCGTCGCCCCCCCGGTCGAGCCCGGCGATACGGTCGGACACCGCATCGCGCGCGGTCAGGATCAGCACCGGCGTCGAGTCGCCCCCCCTGCGCAGCGTTTGGAGAACTTCCAGCCCGTCGATGTCCGGCAGCCCGAGATCGAGGATCACGGCATTGTAGGTTTCGGCCGCGAGAACGTCGAGCGCCTCCTCGCCGGTCCCGACGACGTCGACGACGAAGCCGCCCGCGCTCATCGAGGCTTCCATGCCGCGCGCCAGGCGCTCGTCGTCTTCCACGATCAGTATCCGCAACAACTCACTCCCTCACACGAGTTGCGGCATCCTCTTTCCCTGTCCGGGCACTCGTCAGGCGCCCTGAGGTGCCTTTGAGTGCCTTTGTGTGTCGTTGAGTGCCGGCCCTGTCCCGGCGCAATTTCATGCCGTTTGATTCGGCAGTCTGTGAATGGAACCTGTCATCAACCTGTCGCGCCGGGCAAGATTCTTTTTGGAAAAGGGCGTGGCAGTGACAGCTTCGTGACAGGTGAAGGCCCGCAGCTTTCGTGTGTCGGGAGGGGAAACCTCGACAACGAACCGGGTCCAATCCGCAGCGCGCAGGAGATCGCCAAGGCATCGGCGGCATCGCGGGCGGAGCATGGGCCGGCTGCAACAGGGGGCAATCATGGCCACTCAATACGGTCGCGCTGCATTCTTGATTTCCGTATCCTTGTTCGCTCTGCCGCTGGGGGCGCAAGCGCAGGAAACGGCTCCGCAACAGGCGGTTAGCGAGGGCGTCGGCGACATCGTCGTCACCGCCCTGCGCCGCGCCACCCGCGTCCAGGACACCCCTGTCGCGATCACCGCGCTGTCGGAGAAGTCCCTCCAGAACCTCGGCGCCACGGGCATCGCCGACGTCGTGCGGCAGGTGCCGGGGCTCAACCTGATCGCCGGTGAATCGGGCCGCACCCGCATCTCCATCCGCGGCATCCAGACTGCGGGCGAAAGCACCGTGGGCCTGTACTACGGCGAGACGCCGCTGACGGGTCCGTCGGGCACCAGCTCCGATCCTTCGGGCGTGACGCCCAACCTCAACCTCTTCGATGTCGAGCGGGTGGAAGTTCTGCGCGGGCCGCAGGGCACGCTTTACGGCTCGGGCTCGATGGGCGGCACCCTGCGCGTGATCTTCAAGAAGCCGGACCTCACCAAGTACGAGGGCGCGACCGAATTCGGCGGCGAGGCGGTGGAGCACGGCGAGTTCGGCTATTCGCTGAAGGGCGCGGTCAACGTGCCGATCATTTCCGACATGCTGGCCGCGCGCCTCGTGCTCTATCGCCAGCAGAACCCCGGCTATGTGGACGATCCGACGATCGGCAAGGAGAATCTCAACCGCTCGACCCTCGAAGGCGCGCGTTTCCAGCTGGGGTTCCAGCCGACCGATACGCTCAGCATGAACTTCATGACGATCGTGCAGACCCAGAAGTTCGACGGCACCTCGCAGTGGGCGCCTTCGGTGGGCGAGTTCGTGTCCGAGCAGAAAGTCGCCTCGCCGGCCTACGACAAGCTGCAGCTCTATGCGCTGGAGACGAAGTGGGAGACCGACATCGGCACGCTGGCGCTGAACAATTCGTACTACCGCTGGGACGTGCGGCAGACCAACGACAACTCGGACAACTACGCCAGCATCGCGGCGTCCAATCGCTATTGCGGGCTATTCCAGAATACCTACGGCGGCTCGCTGCTGCAGGGCACGAGCGCCGGAGCGACGACCAGTTCGAGCACCTGCGCGACCGGCGCGGGGGGGCTGACCTCCGCGCAGTTGCGGGCGGATTACCAGAACTGGGCCGCAGGGCAGCAGCCGATCGGCAACTACCAGCCGCGCTTCGTGCGCAACTACGTCAACGAACTTCGCCTCAGCTCGAACGGCAAGGGGCCGCTGACCTACACCTTCGGCCTGTTCCGCGAGGACCGCGACGACCGCGTCGATACGCTCGTCTTCGCGGGCATTCCCGCCACTGGCGAGCCGCAGCAGCCGACCGTCGATCTCGGCTCGCGCTATGTCACCGACGTGGTCAAGCAGACCGCGGTATACGGCGAGATCAGCTATCATCTCTTCGAGCCGCTGACGCTGACGGCGGGCCTGCGCTACTACGACTACAAGAAGACCGTGGGCGGCGAGAACCTGGGCTACAACTACTTCAACGGGCAGGTTCCCAGCGCCTATGCCGAGGTGTCCGCCAATGCGAACGGGCTGATCCAGAAGTACAATCTGGACCTCGAGATCACCCCGGACGTGATGTTCTACGCCACTGCATCGCAGGGCTTCCGCCCCGGCGGCGCGAACCTGACGCCGGGTATTCCGGAATCGGCGCAGACTTACGCGGCGGACTCGCTGTGGAACTACGAGGCGGGCTTCAAGACGCAGTGGTTCGACCGCAAGCTGACCTTCAACATCGACGCCTATCGCATCGACTGGAACAACCTGCAGACCTCGGTTCGCGCGACGTACGGCAACTTCTCGTATATCGGCAACGTCGGCTCGGCGCGGATCGAGGGCGTCGAGGTCGAGGCCAGCGCGGCGCCGGTTTCGGGGCTCAACCTCAACGCGAGCTTCCATTACGTGAAGCCGCGCCTGACCGCCGATCAGGTCAGCGCCGAGGTCACGGCATCGGGCCTCAAGGGCGACATCCTGCCGCTGATCCCGCGCACCACCGCGAGCGCCGGGGCCGAATACACCTTCCCGGCCTTCAACGACTTCGAGGGGCTTCTGCGCGCGGACTGGACCTACACCGGCAAGATGACCTCGCAGATCCGGCCGACCAACAGCCTCTACCGCGAGTTTGGCAAGTACTCGATGGTGAACCTGCGCGCCGGTGTGCAGAACGACCGGATGGGTGTGTTCCTCTACGTGCGCAACCTGTTCAACAAGATCGGCGTGAACTCGATCTCGAGCGCTGCGGGCGTGCCGGACTACTGGGCGACGACTGCCCCGCGCACGCTGGGCGCAACGATCTACAGCAATTTCTAAATCAGGGGATTTGACGATGCGTATCACACTGCTGGCCGCAACCGCCGCGATGGCGCTGGCCGCTCCGGGCGCGCAGGCCGCTACCGCCGAAGACAAGGCCGCCGCCACGCTGCTGGGCGGGGCGAAGTTCGCCAAGGCCAAGGCGTCGCTCAAGGGCGATTACGACAAGATCATCCAGGACATCATCACCCTGACCGAGATCGAGGCCCCGCCGTTCAAGGAAGACGCCCGCGGCGCCGCCTACATGGCGATGCTCAAGGCCGAAGGGCTCACCGACGTCGAGCGTGACGAAGTCGGCAACGTCATGGGGCTACGCAAGGGCACCGGAGGCGGTCCCCTGATCGTCGTCACCGCGCACCTCGACACGGTGTTTCCCGGCGGCACCAACGTGAAGGTGCGGCGCGAGGGCAATGGGCTCTACGCGCCGGGTATCGGCGACGATACCTCCAGCCTGCCGGTGCTGCTCGCCTTCATCCGCGCGATGAACCGGGCGGGCTACACCACCAAGGCCGACATCCTGTTCATGGGCAATGTTGGCGAGGAAGGCCCCGGCGACCTGCGCGGTTCGCGCTACCTGTTCCAGAAGGGCAAGTACAAGGACGCGATCAAGTACTTCATCTCGTTCGAGCCGGGCGAGTCGGGCCGCGTGACCAATGCCGGCACCGGATCGCGCCGCTACAAGGTGACGTTCAACGGCCCCGGCGGTCACTCGATGGGTGACTTCGGCATCGTCAGCCCCGCCTTCGCCATGGCCAATGCCATGGTCGAGTTCGGCAAGATCAAGGCGCCCGTAACGCCCAAGACGGTCTACAACGTCGGCATCCTGGAGGGCGGTACTTCGGTGAACTCGATCCCGTTCTCCACCGCGATGACCATCGACATGCGTTCCAACGGCAAGCCGGAACTGGACGCGGAAGAGAAGCAGTTCCTCGCCCTGCTGCAGCCTGCGGTGGATGCGGAGAACGCCGCGCGCTCGACCGCCAAGGGCAAGATCTCCTACGACGCCAAGCTGATCGGCGACCGTCCGGTCGGCACCACCCCGCTCGATGCGCGCATCGTCAGGGTCGCCACCGCCGTCGCCAAGGGATCGGGCGTGGAGCCGAAGTACGGCGCCGGGTCCACCGACAGCAACATCCCGATGAGCATGGGCGTCGAGGCCGTGACCCTCGGCTCCGGGTTCGACACCTTCCGTGCGCACTCGCTGGAAGAGGGCATGAAGATGAACCCGCCCGAGGACCTCAAGAACATGGCGGTCGGCCTGGCAACGGTCTTGACCCTCGCCGAAGCACGCTGACCCATCCTGACGGGGCGGGCCTCTCCAGCGGTCCGCCCCGGCTTTTTACCGTCTCTCATCCCACCGCCGGTCCGTTCCGCGCCGCGAAGGAGTAACGCCATGTCCCGTCGCAATCTTCTGCTTGCCGCCACGTGTCTTTCGTTCCCGCTCAGCACGCCGGTTCTGGCCCAGGACGCGCCCGCGACCAGCGCTGCGATCACCGCGCCCGAGAAGATCGTCGGCGGCAAGGTCGGCGCCGACTACTTCCTCGCCGACTACACGAAGATTTCCGCGTGGCTGATGCAGGTCGCCAAGGAAAGCGACCGCATCAAGGTCGTCTCCATCGGCAAGACGGCCGAAGGCCGCGAGCAGTACATGGCGATCGTCTCCTCACCCGATAACATCCGCAATCTGGAGAAATACCGGCAGATTTCGCAGCAACTGGCGCTGGCCAAGGGCCTCGACGACGATGCCGCCAAGGCGCTCGCCGCCGAGGGCAAGGCGATCGTGTGGATGGACGCCGGCCTTCACGCCAGCGAGATCGTCAACGCGCAGAGCCACGTCCAGATCATCCACGAGATGCTGACGCGCAATGATCCCGAGACGCTGCGCCTGCTGGGCGACGACATCATGCTGTTCGTCTTCGCCAATCCGGACGGGCTGGAACTCGTCGCCGACTGGTACATGGCCGATCCGCACAAGCTGACCACGGACTCGATCCCGGTGCTCTACCAGAAGTACATCGGCCACGATAACAACCGTGACAGCTTCGCCTCGACCCAGCCCGAGACGACCAACATGAACCGCGCCGGATACCGCGAGTGGTTCCCGCAGATCCTCTACAACCAGCACCAGACCGGGCCGCTGGGCGCGGTGGTGTTCATTCCGCCGTTCCGCGACCCCTACAACTTCAACAACGAGCCGCTGGTCATCAACCAGACCGACGTGGTCGGCCAGATGATGCATGCGCGGCTGGTGGCGAAGGGGATGGGCGGCTCGGCGATGCGCTCGGCCGCGCCTTACTCGACGTGGTTCAACGGCGGCATCCGCACGATCGGGTACTTCCACAACCAGATCGGCATTCTGACCGAGATCATCGGCAATCCCACCCCGCTCAAGATCCCGTTCGTGCCGGAAAACCAGCTCCCCCGGCAGGACGAGGTACTGCCGATCGCGCCACAGGAATGGCACTTCCAGCAGTCGCTCGACTACGTGAAGGAGATGGACCGGGCGATCCTCGACTACGCCTCGCGCTACCGCGAGACGATCCAGTACAACCGCTATGTCATGGGCCGCAACCAGATCGCCAAGGGCAGCACCGACAGCTGGGTGGTGACGCCCAAGCGGATCGAGGCGGCCAAGGACGCGGCAAAGACCATGCCCAAACCGGGGCCGGAGGAAACCGCAGGCACCTTCGGATGGGGCAACGAGAAGATCCTGCCCGCCAGCCTCTACAAGACCGTGCTCAACGCGCCCGAGAAGCGCGCGCCGCGTGCCTACATCATCCCGGCCGACCGCCAGCAGGACATGCCGACGACGGTGCGCTTCCTCAACGCCCTCATCAAGACCGGGATCGAGGTGCAGCAGGCACCGTCGGCCTTCACTTTCGAGGGCAAAAGCTACCCGGCGGGCAGCTACGTCGTGCGCAGCGACCAGGCGTTCCGCCCCCACGTGCTCGACATGTTCGAGCCGCAGGACCACCCGCAGGACTTCGCCTATGAGGGTGGGCCGCCGATCAAGCCCTACGACGTCACCGGCTACACGCTGGCGCTGCAGATGAACGTCGCCTTCGACCGCGTGCTCGACGCGCCGCCGCCCGCGTTCCCGCTGGTCGCCGACGAGATCGCCGCGCCGCCGCCGGGCCGCGTGCTGGGTTCGGGCGGGGCAGGCTGGATCGTCGATCACGGCGTCAACAACAGCTACACGCTGACCAACCGCTTGCTGAAGGCCGGACTGCCGGTGTTCTGGATGAAGCAGGGCCTGACCGTGGACGGCAAGGCGCTCGCCCCCGGCGCAGTGTGGATACCCGCCTCGGCCAAGGCGAAGGCGATCGTCGATGCCGCCGTCGCGCCGCTCGGCCTCGATGCCCATGCCGTCGCGGCGAAGCCTGCGGGCGAGACGGTCGCGGTCAAGCCGGTGAAGATCGGCCTCGTCGATGTCTACGGCGGCTCGATGGCCTCGGGCTGGACGCGCTGGATCTTCGAGCAGTACGAGTTCCCCTACGAGCTGGTCTACCCGCAGGCGCTCGACAAGGGCGGGCTCAAGGCCAAGTACGACGTCCTCGTCTTCCAGAGCGACGTGCTCGGCCGCGAGGAAGGTCCTTCGCGCCCGCAGCCCGCTGCCGCCGACATTCCGGTCGCCTACCGCAAGATGCTGGGCAAGATCACGCCCGAGACGACCTTCCCGCAAGTCGCCGCCTTCGCCAAGGCGGGCGGCACGGTCGTCGCGGTGGGCAACTCCACCCGCATCGGCGAGGCGCTGGGCCTGCCGGTCACCAACCTGCTCGCGCCCAAGGGGCCGGACGGCACCGTGAAGCGGGTTTCCTCCAACAGTTTCTACGTCCCCGGATCGATCCTGAGCGCGCAAGTCGACAGCAGCGATCCCCTGGCCTTCGGCGTCGCACCCACGGTCAACCTGTTCTACAACAACAACCCCGTCTTCCGCGCCGACGGGCCATCGGTGCGCAAGGTCAGCTGGTTCGACAAGGAGGACCCGCTCGTCTCCGGCTGGGGCTGGGGGCAGAAGCTGCTGAACGGCGGCGCGGGCATCGTCGAGGGCGGGCTCGGCAAGGGCCGCGTGTTCCTGATGGGGCCGGAAGTGACCCAGCGCGGACAGCCTTTCGCGACCTTCAAGTTCCTGTTCAACGGCGTGCTGCTTTCCGGCAGCGACGCGAAGCCCGCGGCCCCGGCGGACTGAGGCCGCGGGCCTTATTGCGCTGGTGGCAGATCGGCTTGGGCGTCCCCCAGCAGGACCGATCCGACCGAGGCCGCGACCACCAGCGCCACCGCCAGCCATTGCACCGGCACCAGATGCTCTCCCAGCAAGACGACGCCGGCGAGAGCTCCGGCAGCGGGCTCGAGGCTCATCAGCACGCCGAAGCGGTTGGCCGGGATTTGCTTGAGCGCGATCATCTCCAGCGAATAGGGCAGGGCGCTCGACAGCACCGCCATGGCGAGCCCGACGAGCATCAGTGACGGGTTGAGCAGGGTCGTTCCCGCTTCGACGATGCCGATGGGCACCACCACCAGCGCGCCGGTCGCCATGCCCAGCGCCACGGCCTGTCCGCCGGGAAGGTGCGTCGTCTTCTTGCCGAACACGATGTAGAGACCCCAGCACAGCCCCGCCATCAGCGCAAAACCGACGCCGACCGGGTCCAGCGCATGCGGTGATGCATGGAGCGGAAGCAGCAGCACCAGCCCCGCCGCCGCCATGGCAACCATCGCGAACTGGCCCGGACGGCGCGAATAGAGCAGCGAGACCGTCAGCGGGCCAAGGAACTCGATGGCGATGGCCAGGCCGAGCGGGATCGTGCGGATGGCAAGGTAGAAGCTGAGGTTCATCAGCCCCAGCACCGCGCCGTAACGCATCGTGGCGAAGAGGTCCGCGCGGGTCAGTGGTGCGCGCCACGGGCGGAAGATCAGCAGGAGCAGCAGCGCGGAAAAGCCGACGCGATAGGCGATTGCACCAGTCGCACCGACTATCGGGAATAGCTGCTTGCCGTAGGATGTACCGACGCAGAAGGCGGTCATCGAGCAGATGAGCGCCGCATATGGCGCGGCGCGCAGCAGCGGCGACGGGGACGAAGCGGCGGGGGCGGACAGGGTGCTCATGGGCTCGATATATCCTCCACACTCTGGCGAAGGTTGGCGAATTTCGGCATAAGGTGATGAAAAAAGTCATCCATAAGGCGTCGTATGGCGGAAACAGTCGACATCGATCAGTTCGACCGGCGAATCATCGAGATCGTGCGTCGCAACAATCTTGAGCCCGCGCGCTCGATCGCGGCGCAGGTCGGCCTGTCCGAGAGCGCGGTATTGCGCCGGTTGCGAAGGCTGCGGGCAGGCGGGGTAATCGTCGCCGACGTTGCGCTGATCGATCCGGCGCGACTGGCTCCGGCGATCACGATCCACGTGCTCGTCGAACTCGTCCGCTCGGGTCTGCGCATGGAGCAGGCCTTCGCGGCGCGGCTTGCCCGCTGCCCGGAAGTGATCGGGGCGTGGAACGTCACTGGTCGCACCGATTTTCTGCTGATGGTCAGCGTACCCTCGATCGAGGCGTACCAGCGCTTTTCCGACGACGTGCTCGCCTCCGACGAGAACGTGCAGGATTTCGAGACGCTGGTGAGCCTGCGCGAGATCGTCCACTTCGATCCGCTGCGGGCGAGCCTGCCGCTTTGAGCTACCGTCCGATCAGGCCGAGGGCGTGGCGGATGAACTTGCTGCGGTCCAGAACCCATTCCGACCCGGCGGGGAGATCGGGGTCCGAATAGGTCCAGCCCTCGGGCGAATAGACCCGCTGCAGGTTGCCGCCGGTGCCGAAGGCCAGCGAGACGTAGCGCTGCTGCGCGCGGGGCGCCTCGCTGCCCTCGACATGATAGCCGTCGGTGCCGGGCGTGGTGCCGGTGGGCCTGAGCGCGAAGACATAGGGCTCGGTGCGGAAGCTCTTCACCGAGGTATTGAGGAAGACCGAGAGATAGACCTGATCCAGCGCATCGAGCGGCGAGGGCGGCATCCGCCATGCGGGAGAGCCGAGCACCGGCCAGGGATAATTGCCCGGCTCGCCGTAGCGGATGTCGGTGCGCAGGTCGACGAGGGCATCGCGCGGAGACTGCAGGGGTGCGACGCGCTCGATGCGAAGGCCGTCGGACCAGGTGAAGCCGAAGGCCGAGGCGTCGATCAGCGGCATCGCCGATGGCGGCCAGTTCGTCGGTGGCCCCTGCGGCACGTTGGAGACGGTGACGTTCTCGTAGACGCGCAAGTACGCCTTGTCCTTCAGCTGGTGGCCGCTTGCGGTGTTCTCCCACGCGCGCTGGCCGTGGAACGTCGTGTCCCGGAAATGCGAAACGAGGGTGCCGTTGATGTAGGTGGTGTGCTCCTGGTCGGTATTGGTGCCGACATTGCCGGCAATGTCGCTGTCCTCGATGTAGAGCATGGTCTGGCCGTTGGGCACGAACAGCGCGTTCTTGCCGCCGTAGATTTTCGCGCGGCGCAGGACGGCGGTGAACAGGCCGGGCGCCTGCGTGCCGGTGACTTCCAGATGGAGCGCCCCCTTGGCCTGGATCGCGCCGGGGAAGTCCAGTTCGACGTCGCGCATCTCGAAATGGACGCGCTGGGCGGCGATGTTGAACAGGCGCAGGTCCACTGTCGCCCATTCGTCGCCGGTGCGGAAGGCCACGCGCCTGCCGGGGATCGCGCTGCGCAGGATATACTGGGTGTCCTGGACCCGCTCGCCGATCTGCGGCAGCGATGGTGCGAAGGGGTAGACGCATGGGTTGCCTCGCGCATCCTGCGCTTCGTAGACCAATTCGTAGCCGCCCTCGACCGGTCCGTCGGGACTGCGGCCCTGATAGACTTCGCGTCCCGCCGCGCGCGAGGCATCGCACTTCACGCGATACGTGACGGCAGGCGCGCGCAGTCCGCTCATCGGCAGGTAGAAGGGGTAGAGCCGGTCGCGCTCTTCCGGAGCGACAGGTTCGGTCGCGGCGGCGGTCCTGGCGGCCAGCGGCACGGTGGCTGCGGCGACGAAGACCGGCAGGCGGGAGACGGGGACCGTCACGTCCAGCAGCAGGGGCATGGCCAGAGCGAGCATGGATTTGGGACGGGTAAGAGGGGGCACTGGTATCTCCGCGCGGCGTGTCGGTACGGGGCGCCTAGCGTAAAAAGGAAAGCAAGAAGTGAACGCGCCTCATGATCGCGCGCCTTATCCGGCGAGCGAGGTCAGGAACGGCGACACTCTTTGGCCGTTGGCGGCTGCCCGGAAGGCAAGAAACTCGGTGGCCGGAAGCGCCTTCGCATAGAGCCAGCCCTGTGCGAAGCCGACCCCGGCGGCGCGCAGGTAGGCTTCCTGCTCGCGGGTTTCGACCCCTTCGGCGACGATCAGCAGGTTGAGGCCGTGGGCGATTTCGATCACGTGCGGGACCACCACGCTGGTCGCCGCTTCCCGGCCGATGGCATCGACGAAGGACTTGTCGATCTTGAGTGCGTCCAGCGGCAGCGCGGCAAGCTGCGCGAGGCTGGAATAGCCGGTGCCGAAATCGTCGATCGCCACCAGATGGCCCTGCGCGCGCGCTTTCTCCAGCGTTTCGCGCGCGGCGGCGGCATCCATGAAGCCGCGCTCGGTCGCCTCCAGCCATATTTGCCGCGGCGCGACCCCGGCTTCGGCCAGCGCGCTGGTCAGGATGGGGAGGAAGCGCCCGCTCTGCATGTCAGCGGCGGAGATGTTGATGGCGACGTGGACGCTGCGCTCGCGCCGCAGCATGTCGGCAAGATCGGCGACGACGCAGCCGATCATCATGTCGGTCAGCGGCTCGATCAGGCGGTGCTGCTCGGCGAGCGGGATGAAGACCTCGGGCGAAACGCTGGTGCCGTCGCTGCGCTGCCAGCGCAGCAGCGCCTCGGCGCCGACGCACAGGCCGGTCGTGATCTCCATGATCGGCTGATAGAGCACATGCAGTTCGCGGCGGCGGATGGCGGCCTCCAGTTCGCGCTCGGGTGTCAGGCGGCGGCGGGACGTCCACACGATCAGCGCGATCAGCAGCGCCGAGGTCAGCAGGGCCAGTGGCACGACAGCCCACAGTTCGCGCTCCATGCGCTGCTGGATATAGGCCCTGTCGGTGATCGCGAAGGCGCGGAAATGCCCGTCATGGACGGAGGCGAAGACGCGCGTGCCGATACGCGCGAAGCCGTCGCCCGCCGCGGCTTTGGCAACGGCATCGGATGGTGCGTCGCCGTTGAAGGCAACCACGCGGCCGTCCAGCGTGGCGATGCCGATGGTCATCGGCGTGTCGGTCAGGACATCGACGAAGCGTTCGTGATTGACCAGCGTGTTGTAGTCGCCATGATCCACCGCGATCACCACGCCGCCACGGCTGACTTTGGGTCGAACGTTCAGGTACAGCCCGTAGCCGCCTTCGACCCAGGTATCCGGCGTGCCGCGCCCGACGTTCTGCCGGACCACGCCCCAACTCGTGCAGGCGAGCTTGCCGCCCGCGAAGTAGCCGACTTCTTCGATCGACTGGTTGTCCACCGCGAGTTGGCGCATCCGGGCAATGTGCGCCTCATTGCAAGGCTGCCAGCGTGTCGTCTGCAGTTCCCGGAACACGTCGCGTATCCGGTCGAAATTGCGTTCGGCGCGCCGGAGCGTCCAGTCGCTGTATTCGACGAGATGCGCGCGCTCGGCTTCCACGGCGCGGTGCCGGGCATAAATCACGGCGGCTGCAAGCGGCAGGATCGTCGCGAACACGGCAAGAATGCCGGCGATCAAGACGATCCGATGCCGTTGCATGGGCACACTATGTCACAAAAACTACGTAGTTCTACCCGGAATTACCGGGATTTCAATGATTGTGGCGCGGTGTCTTCGCGGCGATGCCCCGATACTTGACAGCCATTTCCATGACGGCGCCTTCGGCCATCTGTCCGGTCTTCTCGCGGAAGAGTTCCTCCCACGGGGTATGGCTGTGC
>Ga0308159_1000643_pt1 | contig 71635 bp, 83 predicted proteins | sample PhyCR1_FD_201040 | JGI IMG/M metagenome (GOLD analysis project Ga0308159, IMG submission 201040) | Phyllosphere microbial communities from UC Gill Tract Community Farm, Albany, California, United States - DLSLC.R1 | ecosystem: Host-associated > Plants > Phyllosphere > Unclassified | place: USA...
CGCTCGCCTCGCTGCTGTTCTCCGAGCCCGACGTCATGCTGCTCGACGAACCGTCGAACCACCTCGACCTCGAAGCGACGCTGTGGCTGGAGAACTTCCTCAAGAGCTACCCCAAGACGCTGCTGGTTATCAGCCACGAGCGCGACCTGCTCAATACCGTGGTCGATCACATCCTGCATCTGCAGCAGGGCAAGCTGACGCTCTATCCCGGTGACTACGACAGCTTTGAGCGCATCCGCGCCGAACGCGCCGCCCAGGCCGCCGCCGCCCGCGCCAATCAGGAAGCGCAGAAGAAGAAGCTGGCCGATTACGTCGCGCGCAACTCGGCGCGCGCATCTACGGCGAAGCAGGCGCAGTCGCGCGCCAAGATGCTGGCCAAGATGCAGCCGATCGCGGCCATGGCCGAGGATGCGTCGCTCAGCTTCGACTTCCCCAGCCCCGACGAACTGCGCCCGCCGCTGATCACGCTGGACCTCGCCGCCGTGGGCTACGTCGAGGACAAGCCGATCCTGCGCCGCCTCAACCTGCGCATCGATCCCGAGGACCGCATCGCGCTGCTCGGCCGCAACGGCAACGGCAAGACCACGCTGGCGCGCCTCCTCGCGCGCCAGTTGGAGCCGATGGAGGGCGGGATCACCTTCTCGCCCAAGATCCGCATCGGCTACTTCACGCAGTATCAGGTGGAGGAACTGCCGGGCGATTCCACCCCGCTGGAACTGATGACACGGGCGATGGAGGGCAAGCCACCGCTCGCGGTGCGTGGGCAGCTCGGGCGCTTCGGCTTCTCCGGCAACCGCGCGACGGCGGTGACCGGCACGCTTTCGGGCGGTGAGCGCGCGCGTCTGGCGCTGGCGCTGGTGACGCGCGACGCGCCGCACATGCTGATCCTCGACGAACCGACCAACCACCTCGACGTCGATGCACGCGAGGCGCTGGTGCAGGCGCTCAATTCGTTCGAGGGCGCGGTGATCCTCGTCAGCCACGATCGCCACATGGTCGAACTGGCGGCCGACCGGCTGGTGCTGGTCGAGGGCGGCACGGCCGAGAACTATGACGGGTCGATGGAGGACTACATCGACTTCGTGCTCGGCCGGAACCAGCCCAAGGTCGAGGCGGTCTCGGCGAAGGGCGGCGATGCGCCGGTAAAGAAGAGCGGCGCCATCGCGCGCGAGGAACTGAAGGCACTGCGCAAGAAGGTGACGGCGGCCGAGACGCGCATGAAGCGGGCACAGGCTCACGTCGACAGCCTGCTCGACGCGCTGGCCGATCCGGCCTCGGCGAAGGGGGATCTCAAGGGCCTCGCGGTCGGCGCGCTGGGCAAGCTGCACGGCACGGCGGCGGAAGCCCTCGAACTGGCCGAGACCGAATGGCTGGAGGTCCACGAGGAACTCGAAACCCTGATGGGCCGCGGGAAATGAGCGTCGCCTTCCGGCGCGACGGGGATGAGGAGCATCTGGAACCCAAGTTCGAGGTGCCGATCCCGCCCGGGCCCAACCTCGTCACCGCGCGAGGCCGTGAACTGATCGCAGAGAAGATCGCGGAGCTGGAGGCGCACGTTACCGCGCTGACCGAGGAGACCGCCCTCAACTCCGCCAAGCGGGATCTACGCTACTGGCAGGCGCGGCTCGACACGGCGCAGGTGCAGCCGGTGCCGGAGGGCGGCATCGTCCGCTTCGGAAGCCGCGTGCGCTTCATGCTGGGGGACAAGGCGCGCGAGATCGTCATTGTCGGCCATGACGAGGCCGATCCGGCACACGACCGGCTTGCATTCGTCGCCCCGCTCGCCAAGGCGTTGCTGGGCGCCGAGGTCGGCGATTTCGTGGACTTCAACGGCCGGGAAGAGGCGATCGAAGTGCTGGAAGTCAGCGCGGGATAACCCGCCAACTTCTCGTCATTGCGAGCGAAGCGAAGCAATCCAGGGCAGCACCACGACGCCCTGGATTGCTTCGCTTCGCTCGCAATGACGAGAGGATAGTTTTAGCGCACCCAGTCTTTCTCGGGAATACCAAGCAGGCGCAGCACGCTGGTCAGGTCGCCGCGATCGATCCAGCCGTTCGAGGCCGCGCGTGCCTTGGGCTTGGCGTGATAGGCGATGCCGTAAGTCGCCGTCTCCAACATCGGAATATCATTCGCACCGTCGCCGGTCGCGAGACTGGTGACACCCTCGCCCGCCGCTTCCAGTTCGGCCAGCAGCGTCGCCTTCTTCACCGACGAATCGACGATCCCGCCGACGAGGCCGCCGGTCAGCTTGCCGTCCGCAACTTCAAGCCGGTTGCCGACGACATGCTCGAAGCCCAGCATCTCCGCCACGGGGTCGGCGAAGTGGTGGAAGCCACCGGTCACCAGCACGGTATGGCAGCCCAGCTTCTTGAGCGTTTCGACCAGCACTTTCGCACCCGGCATCGGCCGGATTCGCGTGGCGAGGCATTCGTCGATGGCGCTGGTGGAGAGCCCCTTCAGCAGCCCGACACGCTCGCGCAGGGCCTGCTCGAAATCGAGTTCGCCCTGCATGGCGCGCTCGGTGATGTCGGCGATGCGCTCCTTCAGCCCTGCGAAGTCGCCAAGTTCGTCGATGCATTCCTGCCCGATCATGGTCGAATCCATGTCGGAGATGAACACCTTGGGCACCACCGGTTCATCGGCGGTGACGAGGCCGTCGGTCGTGCCGAAATGCCCGTCGAGCGCGGCGCGCAGGACTTCGGCGTTATCATCAGGCGAGTCGATCTGCATCGTCTGCCCGCAGAAATCGAGCATCGTCGCATCCGCGATCCGCACGCCGCCTTCAGCCATTTGCGCTTTCGCGGCTTCGAGACTGGTCGAAAGATGATCCGGTTCTGCTATCAGCCGGGCAATGAGCACTGCGAATTCCCTTGATGCGCCATACGATATCTCAGCCGGAGACCGGCCGCCGCTGGCGCTCATCGCAGGGCCGACCGCCAGCGGCAAGAGCGATTGTGCGGTCGCCCTGGCGCAGAAACTCGAACGCCGGGGCCGCCGCGCGGTGGTGGTCAACGCGGACAGCTCGCAAGTCTACGCCGACCTGACTGTCCTGAGCGCCCGCCCGACCGAAGCGGACATGGGTGGCATCGAGCACCGCCTGTTCGGTGCCTGGGACGGCGCGCAAAGCTGCTCCGCCGCCGATTGGGCCCGCGCGGCAGCCGCGACCATCGCGCAGGTCCATGCCGAGGGCGCGGTGCCGATCCTCGTCGGCGGCACCGGGCTTTATATCCGCACCCTGCTCGACGGGATCGCGCCGATCCCTGGGATCGATCCGGACATCCGCGGGGCGGTGCGCGCCCTGCCCGTCGCCGAGGCCTACGCCGCGCTCCTCGTCGAAGACCCCGAGCGTGCCGCTCGCCTCTCCCCGGCAGATACCACGCGCGTGGCGCGCGCGCTGGAGGTCGTGCGCTCCACCGGCCACGGCCTCACGCACTGGCAGACACACACCGAAGGCGGCATCGGCCACGCGGTCGCGCTTCACCCGGCAATTCTGCTGCCCGAGCGCCAGTGGCTTTATGCGCGCTGCGACCTGCGTTTCGAGCGCATGGTCGAGCGCGGCGCCCTGACGGAAGTGGAGGCGCTCCTTGCCCGCGATCTAGACCCCGCCCTCGCGGTGATGCGCGCCATCGGCGTCCCGGAACTCGCGGGCGTCATAAAGGGCGAATGGCCGCTGCAAACCGCCATCGAACGCGGATCGCAGGCGACCCGCAACTACGCCAAGCGCCAATTTACGTGGTTGAGGCATCAGCCCCCTGCGGATTGGCGTCGCCTGCAATGTGAAAATTACAACTCAAATGCCATAAATGATATTTTATTGCGCTTTCCGGGTTGACCTGACATATCCACATGCCTAGAGGCCGATCCTACCTCGCTGATGGAAGTTATGCGGGGAGGAGAGGAGACGACCCGGTACGCCCAAGCCGACGTGCCGGGTCGGATTCATTAGGGAGGCAGCCGGAATTGCCGGTGCTCCCGCCCGAACGAATTAATGAAGGAATGTATTGTGAGTGAAGAGCGCAGCGGCGCGAGCATCCTGGTCGAAAGCCTGGTCAAGCAGGGGGTCGAGTTCGTATTCGGCTATCCCGGCGGCGCCGTGCTACCGATCTACGACGCTCTCTTCGGTGACGAACGACTTCGCCACATCCTCGTCCGTCATGAAGCCGGTGCGGCGCACGCCGCTGAAGGTTATGCGCGCTCGACCGGCAAGCCCGGCATCGTGCTCGTCACCTCGGGCCCGGGCGCGACCAACGCGATCACGGGCATTGCCGACGCCTACATGGATTCGATTCCGATGGTCGTCATCACCGGCCAGGTCCCGACCGGACTGATCGGTTCGGATGCGTTCCAGGAAGCGGACACCGTCGGCATCTCGCGCCACTGCACCAAGCACAATTATCTGGTGAAGGACCCGGCCGACCTTGCCGCGATCGTCGACGAGGCGTTCCAGATCGCCACCACCGGCCGCCCCGGCCCGGTGCTGATCGACATTCCCAAGGACGTCCAGATCGCCATGGCGACGTGGAGCGACGGCCCGATCCAGCGCAAGCAGCGCTACAGCCCGCGCACCGAAGGCTCCTCGGACGAGATCGCCCGCGCGGTCGCCATGCTGGCGAATGCCAAGGCGCCGGTGTTCTACACCGGCGGCGGCGTCATCAACTCGGGCCCGCGCGCAACCGCGCTGCTGCGTGAACTGCAGGCGAAGACCGGCGCGGCCGTCACCTCGACACTGATGGGCCTCGGCGCCTTCCCGGCCGACCACGCCGACTGGCTGGGCATGCTGGGCATGCACGGCACGTTCGAGGCGAACATGGCGATGAACCAGGCGGACCTGATCGTCTGTGTCGGCGCCCGCTTCGACGACCGCGTGACCGGCCGCCTCGACGCCTTCGCGCCAAATTCGGAAAAGATCCACATCGACATCGACCGCGCCTCGATCAACAAGACGGTGCCGGTCGACCTGCCGATCATTGGTGACTGCGCCACCGTCCTCGACCAGATGCTGGCCGAGTGGGGCACCCGCAAGGGGCAGGATCTCACCGGCTGGAAGGCCCGCATCGACAGCTGGCGCGAGCGCAAGAGCCTCGCCTACCCCGCCAACGCGGAAGCGATCATGCCGCAGCTGGCGATCGAGCGCTTGTACGAGCTGACCAAGTCGAAGGACCCGGTGATCTCCACCGAAGTCGGACAGCACCAGATGTGGGCGGCACAGTACTTCCCGTTCTTCAAGCCCAACAAGTGGCTGACGTCGGGCGGGCTGGGCACAATGGGCTACGGCCTGCCTGCAGCGATCGGCGCGCAGTGCGGCAACCCGGACAGCCTCGTCATCGACATCGCGGGCGACGCCTCGATCCAGATGAACATTCAGGAACTGGGCACCGCTACGCAGTACCGCCTGCCGGTCAAGGTCTTCATCCTCAACAACGAGTGGATGGGCATGGTCCGCCAGTGGCAGGAACTGACGTACGAGAGCCGCTATTCGAATTCCTACTCCGATAGCCTGCCCGACTTCGTGAAGCTTGCCGAAGCCTACGGCTGGAAGGGCATCCGCATCGAGAACGAGAGCGAGCTCGACGCGGGCATCCAGGCGATGATCGACCATCCCGGTCCGGTGATCGTCGACTGCCTGGTCCACAAGGAAACCAACTGCTTCCCGATGATCCCCTCGGGCGCCGCGCATACCGACATGATCCTCTACGGCGACAGCGTTGCCGGCACGATGGACGACGAAGCCAAAGCGCTGGTCTGAGGACGAGAGAACCCATGATGCACATCCAGCATGAAACCGAGGAACGGCACGTCCTGACCGTGACGGTCGACAATGAGGCGGGCATTCTCGCCAAGATCGCCGGCCTGTTCACCGCACGCGGCTACAATATCGACAGCCTCACCGTGGCCGACATCACCGACAATCATTCGGTGAGCCGGATCACGATCGTGACGCACGGCCCGCGCAGCCAGATCGACCAGATCCACGCGCAGCTCGAGCGTCTCGTTCCGGTCCACAAGGTCGTCGATCTCACCGAAGTCGGCCCGCATGTGGCGCGTGAACTCGCGCTGGTGAAGGTCGCGGGCGTCGGCGAGAAGCGTGTCGAGGCCCTGCGCATCGCCGATGTGTTCCGTGCTCGCCCGGTCGATACCACGACCGAAAGCTTCATCTTCGAGATGACCGGCGCCCCGGACAAGATCGACAGCTTCGTGGCGCTGATGCGCGACCTGGGCCTCGTCGAGGTCGGCCGCACCGGCATCGTTGCCATGGCCCGTGGGCCTGAAGAAGCCTGAATTTCAAAATTGCGTCGGTCCGTTCGGGCGGCGCTTGGACAATAACCGTCCCGGTCCGCCGGGATGACGGAAGGAAGAACGATGAAGGTCTATTACGACGCCGATTGCGACATCAACCTGATCGCCGAGAAGAACATCGCGATCCTGGGTTACGGCAGCCAGGGCCACGCCCACGCCCAGAACCTGCGCGATTCGGGCGTCAAGAACGTCGCCATCGCCCTGCGTGACGGTTCGGCCACCGCCAAGAAGGCCGAAGCCGCCGGCTTCAAGGTCATGTCGAACAAGGACGCCGCCGCATGGGCCGACGTCATCATGATCCTCGCCCCCGACGAGCATCAGGCCGCTATCTACGCCGCCGACATCCATGAGAACCTGAAGCCCGGCGCCGCGCTTGCCTTCGCTCACGGCCTCAACGTCCACTTCGGCCTGATCGAGCCGCGCACCGACATCGACGTGTTCCTGATCGCGCCGAAGGGCCCGGGCCACACCGTGCGCAGCGAATACCAGCGCGGCGGCGGCGTGCCCTGCCTCATCGCGATCCACCAGGACACCACCGGCAACGCGCAGGACATTGCCCTCGCCTATGCTTCGGGCGTCGGCGGCGGCCGTTCGGGCATCATCGAGACCAACTTCCGCGAGGAATGCGAAACCGACCTGTTCGGTGAGCAGGCCGTGCTCTGCGGCGGCGCCACCGCGCTGGTCCAGGCCGGCTTCGAGACGCTGGTGGAAGCCGGCTACGCTCCCGAGATGGCCTACTTCGAGTGCCTCCACGAGCTGAAGCTGATCGTCGACCTGATGTATGAAGGCGGCATCGCCAACATGCGCTACTCGATCTCGAACACCGCCGAATACGGCGACATCAAGACCGGTCCGCGCATCATCACCGAAGAGACCAAGAAGGAAATGAAGCGCGTTCTGGAAGACATCCAGTCGGGCCGCTTCGTGAAGGACTTCGTCCTCGACAACCGCGCCGGCCAGCCCGAGCTGAAGGCTTCGCGCCTTGCCGCCAAGCGTCACCCGATCGAGGAAACCGGCGCCAAGCTGCGCGCCATGATGCCCTGGATCGGCGCCAACGCCCTGGTCGACAAGACCAAGAACTAAGGTTCATCCGAATCCTTGGCTCGCGGGCGGGTGGTCGAAAGGCCGCCTGCCCGTTTTGCTTTGGCTCACCGCTTCCGCCTCGTCGGCGCATGGAAATCCGGCGGCTTTCCCGCCACCCAGCGCACGAACCGCGCGATCTCTTCCACCTTCAGAAGCTCCGCGCTTTCCGGCTTCATCCGCGCCAGTTGCGCGTTGCCCAGCGCTGCATGGATCGTCCGGTGACAGATCGGATGAAGCGGCACCGTCTCGCGCCCTCCCCGGCTCTTGGGCACCGGGTGATGCCATTCCACCTTGCGCCCCAGCGGCCGCGCGCACAGCCAGCAGGTGCGATCGTCATCGTCCACTTCGCCCTCCGGTGCAGCGCATTAGTAAGTTATCAAAGTTTCAACCTTAACAGTGCCTGGAATTAGGCATGGATCGCCCCCTTCCAAGGGCGGCGCTTGAGGTTGACGGTTTCATGACGGCATTCGGTCGGCGCAACGGCATCGGTGGCATGGGTCAGGGCGCGCGCCCGGCTTTCGGCGTGGCCAAGCCGCTCAAAAGCGGAGGCGATGTCGCCGCCGCCATTCCGGGTTCGGCGCCCGTTCCCGGCGACCCGTTCCCCTCCATCTCGGGCGACTCGCTTGTACCGTCGCGCGACGACGCCATGTCGCGGCTGGCCGATCGCGCCAACGCCGTTCATGCGGAGTCCGAGCAGAATGGCTTCGAGGCCTCGATCCACAAGATCAAGGAGCAGGTCCTGCCGCGCCTGCTGGAGCGCGTCGATCCCGAAGCCGCCGCGACGCTGACCAAGGATGAGCTGTCGGAGGAATTCCGTCCGATCATCATGGAGGTCCTCGCCGAGCTGAAAATCACCTTCAACCGCCGCGAACAGTTCGCGCTGGAAAAGGTGCTGATTGACGAACTGCTCGGCTTCGGGCCGCTGGAGGAACTGCTCAACGACCCGGATATCTCCGATATCATGGTCAACGGCCCGAACCAGACCTACATCGAAAAGAAGGGCAAGCTGCAGCTCGCGCCAACCAAGTTCCGCGACGAGCAGCACTTGTTCCAGATCGCCCAGCGCATCGTCAATCAGGTCGGCCGCCGCGTCGACCAGACCACGCCGCTGGCCGACGCCCGCCTCAAGGACGGCAGCCGCGTCAACGTGATCGTCCCGCCGCTGTCGCTGCGCGGAACTGCCATCTCGATCCGTAAGTTCTCCGAGAAGCCGATCACCATCGACATGCTCCAGGGCTTCGGCTCGATGAGCGAGAAGATGGCCACCGCGCTCAAGATCGCCGGCGCCTGCCGCATGAACGTGGTGATCTCGGGCGGTACGGGTTCGGGCAAGACGACGATGCTCAATGCCCTGTCGAAGATGATCGACCCGGGCGAGCGCGTGCTGACGATCGAGGACGCCGCCGAACTTCGCCTGCAGCAGCCGCACTGGCTGCCGCTCGAAACCCGTCCACCGAACCTCGAAGGCCAGGGCGCGATCACCATCGGCGATCTCGTCAAGAACGCCCTGCGTATGCGTCCTGACCGCATCATCCTCGGCGAAATCCGCGGCGCCGAGTGCTTCGATCTGCTCGCCGCCATGAACACCGGCCACGACGGTTCGATGTGCACGCTCCACGCCAATAGCCCGCGCGAATGCCTGGGCCGTATGGAGAACATGATCCTGATGGGCGACATCAAGATCCCCAAGGAAGCCATCAGCCGCCAGATCGCCGAATCGGTCGACCTCATCGTGCAGGTGAAGCGCCTGCGAGACGGTTCGCGCCGCACCACCAACATCACCGAGGTGATCGGCATGGAAGGCGACGTCATCGTCACCCAGGAACTGTTCAAGTTCGAGTATCTGGACGAGACCGACGACGGCAAGATCATCGGCGAATTCCGCCCCTCGGGCCTGCGCCCCTACACGCTGGAGAAGGCCCGCCAGTTCGGCTTCGACCAGGCCTATCTCGAAGCCTGCCTGTAACGAAGTGCACCCCGGCGGATCACCCCGGGGTTTACACAAACGAGGCAGTGAAACACCTGTCACCTTAGGCGCCCGGGCCATCGCTGCCGCCTGCCCGATCAAGCTGCGCGAGGAACGACAAAAGCGCGCGATTATCGGGCTTTAGTTCGGTCGCGACATGGCGACCGCCGTACATCCGCACCTTCAGCAGACCAAACCGAGCCCGCACCGCGCGCTCCTCGGGTGTGACCTTTCGCTTTACCGGCGGCTTGCCTGTCACCTTGTCCCAGGCGGCGGCAAAGCTGCCCGCGCCGGGCTTCGTGCGCAGGCGATAAGCACTCTCGCGCGAAAGCCCCACGCGGCGCGCTGCGGCCTCCACGCCGCCGCCCTGCGCCAGCGCGCCGAGGAAAGCGGCCTGCCGCGCGGGCGTCCACCCGTCCTTGCGCGGACGGACGGGCACGGGGGCGAAGGCGGGGACACGGATGTGGCGGGCGCGTGAGAGAGGATGGCTCATCCCCCACGTTAAACGCGATGATGCGGATGTAGGAAAGGGCGTGGCGGGACATCACGCTTTCACCCACCCCTCGTCATTGCGAGCGCAGCGAAGCAATCCAGGGCAGTTTAGAGCCGCCCTGGATTGCTTCGCTGCGCTCGCAATGACGAACGGAAGGAAAGGCATCTGGGGTTGTGCCTTTCCTCCCCCCTATCTCGCTTACTGCTTCTCGAACGCCGCGGTGATGGCGATCTGCGTCTCGTCACTGACCAGCGGCGCATACTTGGTGACGCCGAACTCGGTGCGCTTGATCGTGCCCACCGCGTTGAAGCCGAGCGTATAGACCTTCTTCATCGGATTGACGTTGGCCGCCTTGAAGCTCGCCTTGAGCGTCACCGGCTTGGTCACGCCGTGCAGGGTCAGGTTGCCGGTGACGTCGGCGGTGCTGGCGCCGGTCTTCACCACTTTGGTCGAAACGAAGCGCATGGTCGGGTACTGGGCGGCGTCGAACCATTCGGCACCGACCAGTTCCTCATCGAGCGTCTTGTTGGTGGTGGAGACAGAAGCCACCGGAACCGAAACATCCAGCTTCGCCGAGGCGAGGTTCTTCGGATCAAGCGACAGCGTACCCGACGCGCCCGGCAGGGTACCGAAGAACTCGCTGATGCCGAAGTGATCGACGGTGAAGCGCACCAGCGTGTGCGCACTGTCGAGCGCATAATTGCCCGCCTGCACGGCAGCGGCATTGGTATCGGCCTGCTGCGCCACGATCGGGGCGGCAACGACGAGAGACGCAGCGGCCAGAGCCGATGCAAGATAGCGGTTCATTCGAATTCTCCGAAAGGAAAGGCGGGAAAGGTCAATGCTTGCGCGTTGATCCCATTGCCGATCCCTTACGGCCAGCCCGATAAAATCGATCCACTTGTTCAGGTTTATCGAACAAGTCGGCCTAATATCAACCGCCCAGCCACTCCCGCGCCGACAGGCCCAGGAGCAGCACCGCCACCATCAGCGAGAAGAAGAAGATGGGCGTCCACGGCATGAAACCCACCCGCTCGATGTTCTTGCGGCGATGCCGCCGGTGATCGCCCAGCCAGGCAATCACCGCGACCAGCGCGGCGAGGCTGCCGCAAATGGTCATCCAATGCAGAGAATCGTCCATGCCCCGCCTTGCCCTCGCGCGCGGCGGAGTTAAAGCGCCCTTTCGTGACCGCACCTTCCATCACCATTCGCAAAGACCGCCCGATGCTGGCCATCGCCCTGCGCCTTGCCGCGATGGTGATGCTCTCGACGATGTTCATGCTGGTGAAGCTGGCGAGCGAAGCGGGCGTGTCGCTGCCCGAACTGGTGTTCTGGCGACAGGCGATGGCGGTGCCGATCATTCTCGGCTGGCTGGCGGCGACCGGCAATATCGGCCTCCTGCGCACCCGCCGCATGAGCAGCCACGCCATGCGCGCGACGAGCGGCACCGCAGGTCTGTGCTGCAACATCGGCGCCGCTACGCTGCTGCCCTTGCCGGTAGGCACGACGCTGGGGTTTACGACGCCGCTGTTCGCCGTGATCATAACCGCGCTGGTCCTTCGCGAAAAGGTCGGCCCGTGGCGCTGGACGGCGGTGGTGCTGGGCTTCGTCGGCGTTCTGGTCATCGCACAGCCCGGCGGTGCGCCCGTCCCCGCGCTCGGACTGGCGGCGGGGCTTGGCGCGGGATTGATCGTCGCCGTGGTCAGCTTCCAGATCCGCGACCTCTCGCGCACCGAGCCGCCGATCGCCTGCGTCTTCTGGTTCGCCTTCTACGGCTCGCTGTTCGCGGCGATCCTGCTGCCGCTCTATGGCACGGCGCACGGGACTTACGAATGGCTACTGCTCGTTGCAATCGGGCTTGCCGGGACACTGGCGCAGTTCCTCATCACCTCGGCCCTGCGCCTGGGACAAGTCGCGACGGTGGTGGTGATGGACTACACCGCGCTGATCTGGGCGACGCTTTACGGCTGGACGATCTGGGGACATGTGCCCTCGGCGGCGATGTGGCTGGGCGCGCCGATCATCGTCGCGGCGGGCCTGATCATCACCTCGCGCGAGCATTTCCTCGCACGGCGTGTCTCACCCACCTCAGCGATCGATGAAAGCGCCGCGGAAGAGGCTGCTCAGGGAACCTGACCTGCCTATGTGTGTTCACCCCGATGCGCGGCGTGGCAGCACCCGTCGCACCGGAAAAAGGAACACCAAAATGGTCAAGAAGCTCGTACTCGCCCTCGTCGCGGGCGGCATCGTTTTCTCCGCCGCCGCTTGCAACACCGTCAAGGGTGCAGGCCGCGACGTGGAGTCGGTCGGCAAGGCCGGCGAAGACGCCATCAAGTAACGTGCTCTGCAGGCAGGTTCCAAGCCACCGACCGGGGCCTGCCTGCATCCGTCTCACGAACGCTTTTCCTGACACGTTTCCTGCGCTAATCGCCGCAGACAACGAAGGAACATGCGTTCGATGACCAGCAAGATTCTCGCCGCCATCATCCTTGGCGGCGTACTTTTCACAGCCACCGCCTGCAACACCGTCAAGGGCCTGGGCCGCGACATCGAGTCGGTCGGTCAGGCGGGATCGAACGCCATAAACTGAGCGCCTCAGGCGTCGAAGACGTGGTTCGCCACCATGTCGCGCGCCCGCAGCCAGAGCACGAGCCGCAGCGCCACGATCATCCCGAGCGCGAAGCCCAGCGTCGCGTCCATCATCAGGAGCGCGTTGCCGACCGGGTGTGCCGCCTGAACGCCGCCCTGAAACCCGCTCGGAAGCAGCAACCGCCGCGCGAGGAACACCGCGACGATCAGCAGGATCGCCAGCGGCGACTGGCGCATCATCACGCGCGCCTTGTCACCCTCGCCGTCGATATGCAGGTGCATCAACCGCGCCCGCTGCGCGCCGATCGCGCCACCGACGATCACACCGGTCGCCAGGCATAGCCATCCCAGCCCGCTCGGCGGCATGCCCGCAAGCGCCAGCGACACCGCCAGCACCACGATCACCGGCATGATCCACAAGAGGGGAAGGCGCAGCGGCCGGGCCTTCTTCATCCGCATCATGCGCAGCGCCATGATGCCAACGAAAATCGCCAGCGGCAGATACGTGACGAGGCCGCGTCCACCTTCCCCCATATGCGTCAGCTTCCTCCGATTTCGCTCAGCGAGGGCGTGCCGGGAACACCGGGTTCACCCTGCCATACGAGCACAGGCTTGCGCGCGGCGAGCGTTTCGTCAAGCCGCCTGCGCGGCGCGAAGTGCGGCGCGGAGTGCAGGCTCTCGTCGCCCGCCTTGGCCCGCTCGGCAAGGCTGCGCAGCGAGGCGATGAAGCGGTCGAGGCCCGCCTTGCTCTCGGTCTCGGTCGGCTCGACCAGCATCGCGCCCTTCACCACCAGCGGGAAGTAGACCGTCATCGGGTGGAAGCCCTCGTCGATCAGACCCTTGGCGATGTCGAGCGTCGAGAAGCCCTCGGCCAGACCGGCATCGCTGAACAGCGCCTCGTGCATGCACGGGCCGCTGTCGGCGAAGGGCGCGGGCAGCAGATCCTCGCACGAACGCAGCACGTAATTGGCGTTGAGCACCGCGTCCTCGGCCACCGTGCGCAGACCGTCCGCGCCGTGGCTGAGGATGTAGGTCAGCGCGCGGGTGAACATGCCCATCTGGCCGTGGAAGGCGACCATGCGGCCGAACGCCTGCGCGTGACCCTCGGCGGCGTTCTCCTCCTCGACGAGGTGGATCGAGCCGTCAGCCCCGCGCGTCACGAAGGGCAGCGGCGCGAAAGGCGCCAGCGCTTCGGACAGCACCACCGGACCCGCACCCGGACCGCCGCCGCCATGCGGGGTGGAGAAGGTCTTGTGCAGGTTGATGTGCATGGCATCGACGCCGAGGTCGCCCGGGCGCACCTTGCCGACGATGGCGTTGAAGTTCGCGCCGTCGCAGTAGACGTAGCCGCCCGCCGCGTGGACCGCATCGGCGATCTCGCGCATGTCGGGCTCGAACAGGCCGCAAGTGTTCGGGTTGGTGATCATCACACCCGCGACGTTGGGGCCGAGCTTGGCCTTGAGCGCCGCCACGTCCACGCGGCCCGCCGGGGTCGCAGGGATCGATTCCACCTTGAACCCTGCGAAGGCGGCGGTGGCCGGATTCGTGCCGTGGGCGCTCTCAGGCACCAGCACGACGTCGCGCGTCTCGCCGCGCGCGTCCAGCGCAGCGCGGATGCAGAGCAACCCGCACAGTTCGCCATGCGCGCCCGCCTTGGGGCTCATAGCCACCGAGGCCATACCGGTCAGCGTAATGAGCCAGTCGGCCAGCTGCTCGATGACTTCGAGGGCGCCCTGCACCGTCGTCTGCGGCTGCATCGGGTGCACGTCGGCGAAGCCCGGCAGGCGGGCCATCTTCTCGTTCAGGCGCGGGTTGTGCTTCATCGTGCATGAGCCGAGCGGGAACGGCCCGAGGTCGATCGCGTAGTTCTGGCGCGACAGGCGGGTGTAGTGACGCACGGTTTCCGGCTCGGTCAGGCCCGGGAGCGAGGGAGCGGACTTGCGCAGGAACTTGCTCAGGCCCGCAGCGGGGGCACGGCTCGGCTCGTCGATATCGACGCCGCACTTGTCGGCGCTGCCCAGCTCGAAGCTCAGAGCTTCTTCGAGCATCAGGCCGTAATCGCCTGAGGACGTTGCGAACTTTGCTTCTCCAGCCTCACCCATGGAGGGGCGCCAGCCGGATGCGTTGGGGGCGTTCATGCGCTCGCTCCTGCAAGAACGGCTTCCAGCGCGGTGGCGAAAGCCTCGATATCTTCGTCGGTGGTGGTTTCGGTCGCGGCGACCAGCAGGCCGTTGTGCAGGCCGTCAGCCACCGGGAACAGGCGGCCCAGCGACACGCCGCCGAGCACTTGGCGGTCGGCCAGTTCGCGCACCACTTCGCGCGCATCGCGCGGCAGGATCACCGTCGCCTCATTGAAGTAGGCGGTGTTGAGGATCGTGACGCCCGGCACCTTGGCCAGACGCTCGAAGGTCTGCTGTGCGCGCGCATGGTTCACGGAGGCCAGACGGGCCAGACCTTCACCGCCCAGAAGGGTCAGGTGAATGCTGAAAGCCAGCGCGCAAAGCCCTGAATTGGTGCAGATATTGCTCGTCGCCTTCTCGCGGCGGATATGCTGCTCGCGGGTTGAAAGCGTCAGTACGAAGCCGCGCTTGCCTTCGGCATCGACGGTCTGGCCGCAGAGGCGTCCCGGCATCTGGCGCACGAACTTCTCGCGGCATCCGAACAGGCCGAGGTAGGGACCGCCGAACTGGAGGCCGACGCCCAGCGACTGGCCCTCGCCCACGACGATATCGGCGCCCAGCGTTCCCGGCGCTTCGATCAGGCCCAGCGCCACCGGCTCGGTGACGACGGCGATGACCAGCGCGCCCACGGCATGCGCGGCCTCGGAAATCGCCGCGAGATCGGGGATGCGGCCCATGACGTCGGGGTACTGGACGACGACGCACGAGGTCGCGCTGTCGATCGCCGCGATCACGGCGGCGTCATCGGGATCTGCGGTCAGTTCGGGGGCGAGGCTGACGATGTCGTCCCTGGTGAACTTCGCCATGGTGCGCACGACTTCGCCGTAGTGCGGGTGCAGGCCGCCCGACAGGACGCTGCGGCCCTTGCGGGTGATGCGCGCGGCCATCAGGATCGCTTCCCAGCACGCGGTCGAGCCGTCGTACATCGAGGCATTGGCGATGTCGGTGCCGAACAGGCGCGCCACCTGCGTCTGAAACTCGAACAGCACCTGCAGCGTGCCCTGCGCGATTTCCGGCTGGTAGGGCGTGTAGGCGGTCAGGAACTCGCCGCGCTGGATCAGGTGATCGACCGAGGCCGGCACATGATGGCGATAGGCACCGGCACCGAGGAAGAACGGCGCGGTCCCCGCGCTCAGGTTCTTCGCGGCGAGCGCGGACATGTGGCGCTCGACGGCCATTTCGCTGGCGTGAGCGGGCAGGCCCTCGATGGGACCGGCAAGCCGGGCCTCGGCGGGCACGTCGACGAACAGGTCATCGACCGTGGCGGCGCCGATGGTCTCCAGCATGGAGGCGCGGTCGGCCGGGGTCAGGGGAAGGTAGCGCATGAGGCGGGTTCCTGGGTCTTTCTAATTCCGCCCAGAGCTTGCTCGGGGAGGTGGCGCCGACGCAGTCGGTGACGGAGGGGCTATTCCCCTCCACCACCCGCTTCGCGGGCGGTCCCCCTCCCCGAGGCAAGCTCGGGGAGGAATAAATCAGAGGCTGTCGACGTAGCTCTTGTACGCGGCCTCATCCATCAGCGTGCCGAGTTCGGCTGCGTCGGACAGGGTCACGCGGAACAGCCAGCCGCCGGTCTCGGCTTCGGTGTTCACCAGTTCGGGCTGGTCGGCGAGTGCTTCGTTGACGGCGGCGATCGTGCCCGAAACCGGGGTGTAGACGTCGGATGCGGCCTTCACCGAGTCGACGACCGACACGGAATCGCCCTTGCTGACGCTGGCGCCTTCGGCGGGAACTTCGACGAAGGTGATGTCGCCAAGCTGGCCCTGCGCGTAGTCGGTGATGCCGACGGTGCCGAGGTCACCTTCGACTTCGATCCACTCATGGTCTTCGGAGAAATAGCGGGTCATGGAAGAGTCCTTTGCTTGAAGGGTTTGGCCTCAGCGGTGGTAACGGTGGGGGACGAAGGGCATCGCCGCGACCTTGGCCGGCAGCTGCTTGCCCCGCATCTCGATGGTAAGCGCGGTGCCCTCGGCAGTGAGGGCGGTATCGACGTAAGCCATGGCGATCGGCTGCTGCAGCGAGGGCGAGAAACCACCCGAAGTCACTACACCAACCTCTTGACCGCCATTGAAAACCTTGGCGCCCTCACGCGCGGCCATGCGGCCTTCGACGATAAGACCGATGCGCTTGCGCGCGGTGCCCTCGGCGAAGTCCTTCAGCACGCGGTCCGAACCGGGGAAACCGCCTTCGGTGCGGCGGCGCTTGTTGACCGCGAATTTGAGGTCCGCGTCGATGACGCTGGTTTCGGGCGAAAGGTCATGGCCGTAGAGCGGCAGTCCCGCCTCCAGACGCAGGCTGTCGCGCGCGCCGAGACCGATGGGCTTCACTTCCGGCTCGCCGCAAAGCAGGTCGGCGACCATCGCCGCGGATTCGCCCGGAATGGCGATCTCGAAACCGTCCTCGCCGGTGTAGCCCGAACGGCTGATCCAGGCATCGACGCCGCCCAGCTTGAACGCAGCCCCCTTCATGAACTTTAGTTCGGAAAGCGGCGTTTCGCCTTCGACATGACGCTCCAGTGCAGCGAAAGCCTTAGGCCCCTGCAGCGCCAGCAGCGCACTTTCGTCGAGATGGTTGAGCGTCACATCGTCCGGCAGCAGTTCGCGCAGAGTACCGATATCGTCCCACTTGGTCGCGCCATTGACTACGAGATAGAAACCGGTCGCCCAGCGCGTCACCATCAGGTCGTCGAGAATGCCGCCGTCCTCGTCCAGCAGCAGCGAATAGCGCGGCGCGCCGAGCTTCAACGTGCCAAGATCGATGGGAAGTGCGGCTTCCACCGCGGCTTCCACCTCAGCGGTCACACCATGTTCGCTAGAGATGTAGACCTGGCCCATATGGCTGACGTCGAACAGGCCCGCACTCTCGCGGGTCCAGAGGTGCTCGGCCATGATGCCCTCGTACTGGACAGGCATCCAGTAGCCGGCGAACTCAACCATACGACTGCCCTTCTCGCGATGCCATGCATCGAGCGGGAGGGTCAGCGTGACGATCTCTTCGACAAGATCGTCATCGGAAACAGGATATTCGCTCAAGACACGACTCCGCGAGCAGACATGGTACACCAATAAGGTGCCCCCTCTGTCACGGAAACCTGAGAGCTTCCCCCGCGTCATCCCCAATGGGATGGGCCGGGTTACACCGTCGGCGGCCACGACCGGATGGGCGGGGCACTTTCCAGAGGCTCGCTGTCGACGCTGCGCGGTCCTTTTGCCTGAGAGATTCCGGGGCGGTTGCTCCTTCGGCGCCTCTTACCCGACGAATCGGTCCGAGGTCTCTCCCGCGCGTGTCAGCGAGTGAGCCGAGCCTTGGGTGAGAGGCCGGTGTAAGTCAACGCAAGGTTTGGTCAATTCGGGAACTATTCCCCGGCGAGGCCATGTTTTTCCGGAAGCTCGGCCCGCCGCCACTTTCAGCGCATCGTGCTCATGAACATGGCGCCCCTCGGCCTGTTCCCGCACGAAGCCGAGGATCGCCCGCGCCACATCGCGTCCGCGGATGGACCGAAACCGGCGCCACGAACCGTGCAGCACCAGCACATCGACGACCGGCGCGACCATCTGCCAGCCCGCTTCCATCGGCCGCCGCTCGGCACGTTCGCCGCGCAGCAGGCTGGGGCGCAGCACATCGAGCCGCCGGAAGCCGACGCGGCCCAGCGCCTCCTCCGTCTCCCCCTTTACCGAGAGATAGAAATTGCGGCTCTCCCGATCCGCCTCGACGGAGGAGACCACGACCATGTGTTCGATTCCGGCCGATCGCGCGGCCTCCGCGGTGAAGCGGACGAGGTCATGGTCTATCGCGCGGAACTGCTCCCGGCTGCCGGCCGCGGCGATGGTCGTTCCCAGCGCACAGACCAGCACGTCGGCCTGCGCCGCGCGGATCAGTTCCGGCCAGTCGATCGGCTCACCGACCAGCATCTCCATGCGCGCGCCGGGTGGCAACGCCGCCTCGCGTCGCCCGACCCCGATGATGCGAACATCCTCGCGCCCCACCGCCTCCGCCATCAAGGCGGAGCCGACCAGCCCGGTCGCCCCGACCAGGCAGATCCGTGTCACCCCCTGCGTCACTTTCAGGCCTTACACATTGCTCAGGCCTTCCGGCGTGCGGCCGTAGATCTCGGCGTGGCGCGCGATGGCGAAGCGATCCGTCATGCCCGCGATGTAGTCGGCGATGTGGCGGCTGCGTGCGGGCTCGTAGCGCGGCATGGTATCGATCCAGCTTTCCTCCATCAGCACCGTCTCCTGCGAATAGGCAGAATAGAGTTCTGCCAGCAGCGCCCGCGCGCGCTTCGCCGTATCGAGCTGTTCGGGGTGATAGTAGAGCTTGTCGTACATGAATCGCTTGAAGGCCCGCTCCCCCTCGGCCATCTCGGGCGAGAAGGCCACCAGCGCCCTGCCCGCGTCGCGGACTTCATCGATGCTGCCGATGCCGACGAGATTCTTCTGCGTCTGCCCGACGAGGTCGTTGACCATGACGCCGATCTGGCTGCGGATCAGTTCGGCAAGCTGGCGGTCGAGCGGTACGCCCGGATAGCGGCGCTCCACCTCGTTCCAGTGATCGACGACGAACGGATGCGCGAGCAGTTCGTCGAGATCGAGGAACCCTGCCCGCAGGCCGTCATCGATATCGTGGTTGTCGTAGGCGATGTCGTCGGACAGCGCGGCAACCTGCGCCTCCAGCGACGCATGCGTACCAAGGTCGAGATTATACGCCGCGTCGAGTTCGGCCAGCGCCCATGTCGGCGAAGCCACCGGACCATTGTGCTTCGCCAGGCCCTCCAGCGTCTCCCAAGTCAGGTTGAGGCCGTCGTGCTCGCAGTACGGACTGTCGAGCCGCATCAGCGTGCGCAGGGTATGGGCGTTATGGTCGAACCCTCCGGCCTTGTGAAGCGCAGCGTCGAGCGCGTCCTCGCCCGCATGGCCGAACGGCGGATGGCCGATGTCATGCGCCAGCGCCAGTGCCTCCGTTAAATCCTCGTCGAGACCGAGGATACGCGCGATGACGCGCGCGATCTGGGCCACTTCGAGGCTGTGGGTCAGGCGTACGCGATAGTGATCGCCGTCGGGCGCGACGAACACCTGCGTCTTGTAGCGCAGGCGACGAAACGCGATCGAATGGATGATCCGGTCGCGGTCGCGCTGGTAAGGGCTGCGTGCCCCCCGGGCGATGCCGTTCTCGATCGAGAATTCGCGCCCGCGCGAACGGGACGGGTCGGAGGCGTAAGGAGCAAGTGTCAAACGGAACTCCGCGAGGAAGGCGACGACAGGACTGTCGCCGCGTGCCCTAGCGGGAGAGGCCGGTGCTGCACAAGAGCAGCGAAGTAGCCGTCACCTTGACCACACGCGGATCGTCGATCCGACGCGCGGCCTCGACCATCCCCTCCGGCGTGTGCGCCGTATGCTGCAGCGCGGTGAGCTTCTGGATTTGCCGAAGCGAGAGCTTGCGCACGAGGCGCTGCCCCATGCACGCGGCCGCCCGGTCGCTCAGGCCCGCCTCGGCGAAGGCAGTATGCACGCGGTACTCGGCGTACCAATGGGCACCGAACCACGTGGCAAGGCACAGGACAGCGATGAAAGCGGCGGTCTTGATGAGGCGGATCATGGGACGGGCATTACACCGGGGAAGGTCGTAGAGAAACACTCACCATGCAAGGAAGAAGCAGGCAGGGCTTTACCACCTCTGACCCCGTATACTTTCGAGGATGTGCCTGCAGGGAAAATATCCTGCACCTGACATGCAGCAGATGACGTCAGAGATGGGTGGGAAGCGGACGTTGCGCATTGCCCAGCCGTAGCCTATCGGTCCTCCCGCAAGCGGGAGGGCGAACACCGCTTTCCCCGCCCGCTTACGGGAGGGGCAGCGAGACTTACTGAGCCGAAGGCAAAGTTAGTCGCAGCGGGGTGGGCAAAGAGCAACGTACGCCATGGAGCGCTTGCCGCCATTTCCCCGCTCCATCGAATACCCCACCAGCGATCCAGATCTTACTCCGCCAGCGCCTTGTTGATGTCCTCGACCATCTTCTTGGCGTCCGCGAGGAGCATCATGGTCTGGTCCATGTAGAACACGTCGTTGTCGACGCCAGCGTAGCCCTGCCCGCCCATCGAGCGCTTGATGAAGAAGATCGTCTTGGCCTTGTCTACGTCGAACACCGGCATGCCGTAGATTGGCGAGGTCTTGTCGGTCTTTGCCGCCGGGTTCACCACATCGTTGGCGCCGATGATGAAGGCGACGTCGCACTGCGCGAACTCGCCGTTTATGTCCTCAAGCTCGAAGACTTCGTCGTAGGGAACGTTCGCCTCGGCCAGCAGGACGTTCATGTGCCCGGGCATGCGACCGGCGACCGGGTGGATCGCGTACTTCACGCCGACACCATGCTTCTTGAGCTGGTCCGCCATCTCGCGCAGCACGTGCTGGGCCTGCGCCACCGCCATGCCGTAACCGGGGATGATGATGACATTCTCGGCCTCCTTCATGAGGAACGCCGCATCCTCGGCCGAGCCGCGCTTCCATGGGCGTTGCTCCTGCGTCTCACCGCCGCCCGCGCCTGCTTCCGCGCCGAAGCCTCCGGCGATGACCGACAGGAAACTGCGGTTCATCGCCTTGCACATGATGTACGACAGGATCGCGCCCGATGAACCGACCAGAGCGCCGGTCACGATCATCGCGGTGTTGTGCAAGGTGAAGCCCATCGCCGCCGCCGCCCAGCCCGAGTAGCTGTTGAGCATCGAGACGACGACCGGCATGTCGGCGCCGCCGATCGGGATGATGAGCAGGAAGCCGATCGCGAAGGCCAGCCCAACGATGATCCAGAACAGAGGGTTCTCCCCCGGCCCTGCAGCACCGGAGTGCGCGAAAAGCGCCGTCAACACGAGGATCGCGCCCAGGGTACCCAGATTGATGACATGGCGCGCGGGCAACAGGATCGGCGATCCGCTCATGTTGCCGTTGAGCTTGGCGAAGGCGATGACCGACCCGGAGAACGTGATCGCACCGATGGCCACGCCCAGCGCCATTTCCAGCCGGCTGACGGGCATGATGTTGCCATCGGCGCCAAGGATTCCGAACGCCTCGGGATTGAGGAACGCGGCCACTGCCACCAGCACGGCGGCGAGCCCGACTAGCGAGTGAAACGCGGCCACCAGTTGCGGCATCGCGGTCATCTGGATTCGGCGCGCCATGACGAAGCCGACACCGCCGCCGATCGCTATGGCGACGAGGATTTCGGGCAAGCTGGCGATCTCGTGCGTGACCAGCGTTGTCGCGACGGCGATGCCCATGCCGAGCATCCCGTAGCGGTTGCCCCTGCGGCTCGTAGCCGGCGAAGACAGCCCCCGCAACGCGAGGATGAAACAGACCCCGGCGATCAGGTATGCGACCGCGACCCATGGACTGACGGAGTGCGCCTCCATCACTTGCGGTCCTTCTTCTTGTACATGGCCAGCATGCGTTCGGTCACCGCAAAGCCGCCGAAGATGTTGACGCTGGCCAGCACGACCGCACCCAGCCCCAGCCATTTCCCGACCGGCGATCCCGAAGCCGCGCTCGCCACCAGCGCGCCGACCACGATCACCGAAGAGATCGCGTTGGTCACCGCCATCAGCGGCGTATGCAGCGCTGGCGTCACCGACCACACGACATAGTAGCCCACGAAACAGGCGAGTACGAAGATCGAGAGGATCGAGACGAAATCCATGCTAGCCGCCCTGTTCCTGCAACCTCGGATGCACCACCTGCCCGCCGCGTGTCAGGCGAATGGCCTCGCCGATCTCCTCGTCCAGCACAGGACCACCCTGTTCCTTGTCCCAGAAGGCCGAGACGAAGTTGAACAGGTTGCGCGCATAGAGTGCCGAAGCATCGGCCGGGAGATGCGCGGGCGTGTTTGAATAGCCGATGATCCTGACTCCGTGGCGCTCGACCACCTGGTCCGGCACAGTCCCCTCGACATTGCCGCCCTGCGGCGCGGCAAGGTCGAAGATCACGCTGCCCGGCTTCATCGAGGCGATCTGCGCGTCGGTCACGAGGCGCGGTGCCGCGCGGCCCGGAATCAGTGCAGTAGTTATGACGATGTCCTGTTTGGCGATGTGCACGGAGACCAGTTCCGCCTGCGCGCGCTGGTATTCCTCGCTCATTTCGCCTGCGTAGCCGCCCGAGCCCTCACCCTCGATCCCGGCTACGCTCTCGACGAAGATCGGCTTGGCGCCAAGTGACTGGATCTGCTCTTTGGTGGCCGATCGCACGTCCGTGGCGGAAACCTGTGCGCCCAGCCTGCGCGCGGTGGCGATGGCCTGTAGGCCCGCGACACCGACACCCATGACGAAGCACTTGGCCGCACTAACCGTGCCTGCTGCGGTCATCATCATCGGGAAGGCGCGGCCATAGGCACCCGCCGCCACCAGCACCGCCTTGTAGCCGGCAAGGTTGGACTGGCTGGAAAGCACGTCCATCGACTGCGCGCGGGTGATGCGCGGCATGAACTCCATAGCCAACGCCTCCAATCCGGCGGCGGCATAGCCATCCACGTGGGCACGCTGACCGAACGGATCGATAATCGCGACGACCCACGCCCCGGAAGCCACGCCGCCCAGCAGCGCGGGATCAGGCCCCTGCACCGCGAAGACGATCTGCGCATTCGCCAGAACTGCGTCCAGGGGACCGACTTCGGCCCCGGCAGCGCGATAATCCTCGTCGGAGATGCTGGCGGACAGTCCGGCCCCGCTCTCCACTGCCAGCACGGCACCGAGAGCGGAGAGCTTGCGAACCGTCTCGGGCGTGGCGGCAACGCGTGTTTCACCCGGCGCCCGTTCGGCGAGGACCGCGATGCGGCGCTGGAGCGTCAAGCAGCCGCCCCGCTCAGGAGGCGATCAGACCGACGACCAAGGCCGCAATGACGATAATGACCCCGGTGCTCCAGGTCGCGGCCTTGATGAAGCCGTTGTAGGTCTCGGTCGCGGCCTTGATGTCGTTACCCGAAGCCATTGTCTCTTTTCCCCAAAACTGTTTGCTTTCTCGCGGACACTAACCGCGCTGCTCCTGACGCTCAAGTACCAAGAAGGTCCATCACGGCATCACTAACCGATCATGAAGGTCCGGTTCCGCGCGATCCAATCGCAGCCTTAATCCGCTCTTTACCGGTTTGCCGTAGGTTCAAGTTCCAGAAAGCCAAGAGGCGACACGAAGCGACGACACCATGGCGGACCTTGACCAGCGCCTCCTCATGCTCATCGACGATGAGCCGGCCCAGAGCCGCCTGATCTCCGCGCTCGCCTCGCGCGAGGGGTGGCGGACCCTGATCGTGCGCGATGCCGAGACGGCGATCGCCACGCTCGGCACCCGGCAGGGCATGCAGCTTTCGGCGATCATCCTCGACCAGTGGGTGCCCGGCGACGACGCCTGCGCACTGATTTCCGAGCTTAAGGCCCGCCGTCCGGCCCTCCCGATCCTGATGCTGACCGCCAGCACCTCGCCGCTGCTCGCGGTCGAGGCGATGCGCGCCGGGGCGACCGATTACCTCGTCAAGCCGGTCGCGCCCGACCGGCTGATGCACGCCCTGCGCTCGGCGACGACGCGCGAGGCACCGCGCGACGAGCTTGCACCGCTGACCGAGAAGATGCCGTCCAACCCCGATTTCGAATCGATGATCGGCGCGGCGCCCAACTTCCGCAAGGCGCTGGCCGTCGCCGCCAAGGCCGCACGTGGCCATTCCCCAGTGCTGATCGAGGGCGAGAGCGGATCGGGCAAGGAAATGCTCATCCGCGCCATGCATGCCGCCAGCCCGCGTTCGCGCATGCCGCTGCGGATCATCAACATCGGCGGCGTACCAGCCAACTCCATCGAGTCGGTCCTGTTCGGCCATGAAAAGGGCGCCTTCCCCGGCGCGTTCGACCGCCAGATCGGTGCGCTCCAGCATTGCGACGGCGCCACCCTCGCCCTCGACGAGATCGACCGGCTGCCCGAATCGGTACAGGAACGCCTGCTCGAAGCGGTGAAGAAGGGCGACTGTCGCCCGATCGGTGCCCGCCACTCGTTCCGCGTCGATGTCCGCCTGATTGCCGCGAGCAACCTCCCGTTGGCGGACCTTTCCGACCAGGGCCACTTCATGCCCGAACTGCTGACGGCCCTGTCGCCCACCAAAGTGCTGCTGCCACCCCTGCGTGAGCGTACGGGCGATATTCCCGCGCTCACCCGCTTCTTCCTCGCCCGGATAGGCGAGCAGCCGGGGCTTCGCGAACTGGGCATCGCCGACGGCGCGCTCTCGTTGCTCGCCGCCTACGACTGGCCGGGCAACGTGCGTCAGTTGCAGGCAGTACTGTTCCGCGCAGCCGTGTTTTGCGACGGTGATGCGCTGACGTCGGAAGATTTTCCGCAACTTCTCAACATATTGGGCACAGGTTTGTCCACAGCCCCGCAGATGCCGGAGAGCGCCGGCGTTATGCTCTATACCGCCGACGGGAACCTGCGACCGCTGGACGAGATCGAGGCCGACGTCATCCGCCTTGCCATCGGTCTCTACCGTGGCCGCATGACCGAAGTAGCCCGTCGCCTCGGCATCGGGCGCTCCACCCTCTACCGCAAGCTGTCTGAGCTGGGCATCGACAACGCCGCCTGACCCGCCCAGACTTCCCGCACAGGAAAGTGGGAGAGATGGACGTGGATACTATGGAACGCCTCGCCGCGATCGAGGCGATCAGGCAAGTGAAGGCCCGGTATTTTCGCGGCGTGGACGATCGCAATTCTGCGCTCGTCCGCTCGATCCTGGCAGAAGACTGCATGCTCGACTATCGCGGGTGCTGCACCGACCCGGTCAGCGGCATCGACCACTTGCCCGCGATGAACAAGGTAATGGAAAGCCGCTCCAGCTGGCCCGATGCGCCGGCATCAGCCGGACCGGCCATGGTGACCGTCCATCAGGGCCACGACCCCGACATCACGATTGAAAGCGAGACCGCCGCTAGCGGCATATGGGCCTTTACCGATCGCCTGTTCCTGCCGCCGGGAGGCCCTTTTGCACAGTTGACCGGCTGGGGACGCTACCACGAAACTTACGTGCGGGACGACGAGGGCTGGAAGCTGCGCACCACCCGCATCGAACGGCTGCGGGTGGAAGTCGCCTGACGAGATCGACGGATACGAGAACCGGGGCCGCGCCGGACGCGCGGCCCCGATTGATAGTCCGGGGGAATTGTCAGAAGAACTCAGAGGCCCTCGATCATGACCGACGGGATGCGATAGCCGCGCTTCGCCATTGCCTTGGCATAGGTGCCGCGTTCATGGCGCAGTTCGCTGCCATACTCCTCCCAGGCGTCGCGCTGGTCCTCGATGTCGCTGGCTTTACGCAAATCGGTGGCGAGTTCCTTCTGGGTCTCGTTCACGTTGGCGCGGTAGTTGAACCAGTGCTTGCCCTCGATACCGCCGATAGGAGACTGGATGATCCGGTTCTCCTCGACGCGGGCGACGCGCTCCTCGTACATTGCAGGCACAACAGCCATGGCAGAAACAGGAACGATGGCGAGCGCCACGGCAGCGGCGCGAATGATGGTGGTCTGCTTCATGGGTGAATCCCCTTTGTCGCTTTCCATGCGCGAGGCGGAATTGCCTCACGCTCGATGGGACAAACGGGCCGAAGCGCGATTGGCCTCCGGAGAAGGGACGAAATGGGCCTGCGGCGCGACGTTTTGCAGTGCAGCAGCCCGTTGTGATGCCCCGGTCACATAACTTTCGGACGCTGTTAATCTGGCGGAAATCTGAGGTTCATCCGACCTGCAGAAATTGCGGGCTCAGATTGGCAACTGCGAGAAGTCCGTCAGCGCCGCGTCTCGCAGGCCCCGCCAAACGCGCACCGCCTGCACCGTGTCGGACACGTCGTGGACACGCAGGAAATGCGCGCCGGCATCCATCGCCTTCACCGCCAGCGCCACCGAGCCGCCAAGCCGCTGATGCGCCGGAGCCTCGTTGGATAGCGCTCCGATCATGCGCTTGCGGCTCACCCCCACCAGCAGCGGCTGGCCGAGCGCGTGGAACAGCGGCAGCGCATTGAACAGCGCCAGGTTCTGCGCCAGCGACAGCCCGAAGCCGAAGCCGGGGTCGAGGATGATCCGCTCGCGCGCGATACCCGCTGCAAGGCAGGCATCGCGCCGCGCCTCAAGCCAGTCGAACACGTCGAGCACCACGTCGGCGAAGTCCGCGCCCGAGTGCAGGTCGTCGGCCTTGCCCGGTGCATGCATCAGCACAACCGGCGCGCCGGATGATGCCGCCAGTTCCAGGCTGCGCGGATCGTAGCGCAGCGCCGAGACGTCGTTGATGATGTGGGCGCCCGCCGCCAGCGTCGCTTCCATCACTGCCGGGCGCCGGGTATCGACGCTGATCGCGGCGCCCATCGCGGCGAGCCGCTCGACCATCGGCACGACGCGCTTGAGTTCGTCGCCCTCCCATACGGCCGCCGCTCCGGGACGGGTGGATTCTCCGCCAAGATCGACAATCGCCGCGCCCGCCTCCAGCATGGCCGAGGCATGGGCGGCGGCGACTTCGAGATTGTCGAGAAACCTGCCGCCGTCGGAAAAGCTGTCGGGCGTCATGTTGAGGATCCCCATGACTTGCGGCTGCTCGAGCCGGATCATCCGGGCGCCGCACTGGATGGGCGCATGGACCTTGCGCAGATTGGCCCACTGCGTCTCTGCCATGGCGCCGAGGTCGGCGGGGAGCGCGGCCAACGCAGCGAGCATCTGCGAGGCGGACACCCGCTCGCGCGAGATAACTTTGCCGTCTTCCCGCACGATCAGCGCGAAGCGGCTCGCCCAGACCATCGCCCCGCCGAGACGCACGGCCTCGCCCTCCTCGCTCTGCGGGCTGTCGGCGAGGGCGATCGGGCGGATATAGAATTTGCGGATCATGACCGCGCCTTAGCGCGGGTCACGACGATAAGGAACCAACTCAGTTCCCGAGTTCGAGGCGCCGTTCCAAACGCTCGACATGCTCTTTCAAAGCGTCCAGCCGTGCCTATCCTCGATCTGCTCTTCATACGCATGGGCGTTATCTCGGCCGATGCGCGCAATTATCGATTCCAGCGAACCGAGACGTGTCATGATCTCCCGGTCGCGCGCACGCGCGACCGATTGTTCGGCCTGAATTTTCTTCAAGTGCTCGAGTAGCAGATTTTCGACGTTCTCGGTCATACTAGGTAGATGGCATCAACCCAGGCGCTGCGCCACCTCACGGCTCCGTCGCGAGCAGGTACAGCTGGCGGATCGCGTCGATCGGCTTGATCTGGCCTTCGTGCTCCACGTGCCAATACGTCCAGCCGTTGCACGAGGGCGCGCCCTGCAGGTCCTTGCCGACACCGTGGATCGAACCGTTGAGGTCGCCCGACACCAGCGAGCCGTCCGCACGCACCGATGCAACGTGGCGACGCTTCTTGTCGAACAGCTCCGTGCCCGGCTGTATCCAGCCGGTCTCGATCAGCGTGCCGAACGCCACCTTGGGCGCGGTGCGTTTGGATTGCATGGTCTTGAGCGCGCTCTCGTCGAGCGGCAGCGCCATCTCGATGCGCTCCAGCGCGGCTTCGCGGTAGTCGCTCTCGCGCTCGCAGCCGATCCACTCGCGGCCGAGGCGCTTGGCGACGGCGCCCGTGGTGCCGGTGCCGAAGAAAGGGTCGAGCACGACGTCGCCCTTGTTGGTCGTCGCCAGCATCACACGGTAGAGCAGCGCTTCCGGCTTCTGGGTCGGATGGACCTTGCGGCCGCCCTTCTTCAGACGCTCGGCGCCGTTGCAGATCGGCAGCACCCAGTCGGAGCGCATCTGCAGTTCGTCATTGAGCGTCTTCATCGCGCGGTAGTTGAAGGTGTACTTCGACTTCTCGCCCATGCTCGCCCAGATCAGCGTCTCGTGCGCGTTGGTGAAGCGGGTGCCCTTGAAGTTGGGCATCGGGTTCGCCTTGCGCCACACGATGTCGTTGAGGATCCAGAACCCCATGTCCTGCATGATCGCACCGAGGCGGAAGATGTTGTGATACGACCCGATCACCCACAACGAACCCTCGGGCTTGAGCACGCGGCGCGCCTCGGTCAGCCAGTCGCGGGTGAACTGGTCATAGGTCGCGAAGCTGGAAAACTTGTCCCAGTCGTTCGTCACCGCGTCGACGTGGCTGCCGTCCGGGCGTGCGAGGTCGCCGCCGAGCTGCAGGTTGTACGGCGGATCGGCGAAGACCATGTCCACCGAAGCGTCGGGAATGGTACGCATCGCCTCGATGCAGTCCCCGGTCAGGATGCGGCCGAGCGGAAGCAGCTCCTTCGGGGTGGGCGCAGGCGCCCGTGCCCGAATGCGTTCCTTGACCAAGATCTGACCCATGACTGCTCCGATGAGATAAACTGTGGATATGACCCCCTAAGTGATTCATCCGAGACTTGCCGTCAAGCCGCGACTCGTGGTGAATCCTTGTGATTCACGTGTTCAGCCAAGCGGAACAAAACGAATCCAGCACTACATCTTGAGTCGCCGCGAATCGCCATGACTCAAGATGTAGTGGGTGTGACTGACGCGACTCGTGGATAACTTTTTGTCACACCCCGGAATTGATAGTGCAGTTTTATGCAACACCCATCCGATACGTTGCATTTGCAGCAATCGGCCGTGAAGCCCAAATGACCCTCGATGCTGCAGCGCAGCAAGCACATATCCATAAAGGTCGTCAGATGTTTTCGCTTATCTCACTCTACTTCTCGTATCGCCGCGACGTGCTCCTTGCCGAGCGCTACGTCGCCGGTCTGGCCGAGAAGCCCGCGCAGGACGCTGCCGTTCCGGAAGCCAGGATCGAGGCACCGAAGTCCGAAGACCTCGCGCTCGCAGCCTAAAGCAGCGTGAGTTGAGCCACTGGCGCGAAGCTGCGCCGGTGATGCGGGGTGGGCCCATGCTCTCGCAGTGCAGCAAGATGCTGCGGCGTGCCGTAACCGGCATTGCGCTCCCACCCGTAATGCGGATGCACCAGCGCAAGATCGCGCATCAGGCGGTCCCGGTGCTCCTTGGCGATGATCGATGCCGCCGAGATACAAGGCTCGATCGCATCCCCGCCGACGATCGCGCGGGCATTCCAGCGCCATTCCTCGCGGCGACCATGCGGCGTCATGTTGCCGTCCACCAGCACCTCGTGCGGCTCCTCGCCGAGCGTAGCACATAGCGCCGCCACCGCGCGCGTCATCGCCAGCATCGTCGCGCCGAAGATGTTGAGGCGATCGATATCCTCCACATCGACCACACCGACCGCCCAGCGGCACCGGCGCTTGATGGTTGCCTCCAGTTCGGAGCGACGCATCGCGGAAAGCTTCTTGGAATCGTCCAGACCGGAGGGACGCGGCTTGCACAGCACGACCGCGCCTGCGACAACCGGCCCTGCAAGCGGGCCGCGACCGGCCTCGTCGACACCTATCACGTAACGTTTCGTTGCCGAAGGCACGCTCGGGGAACTCGTGAAAGGTGCAAGCATTGGGCTCGGCATGTTCGCAAGACGTCTCCTTTTCGCCCTATCGCCGCTGGCGCTGACACTCGCAAGCTGCAGCAATGCCGCCACCGGGGAAAATGCGCCGGAGGCCGAGGCAGCGGCGCCGTTCAGGATCGAAACCATCGCTCAGTTCGACGAACCCTGGGCGATGGCTTTCGACGAAGGCAGCGGAACGCTCGTCGTCACCGAGAAGAAAGGCACGATCCGCATCCGCACGCCGGACGGCCGGATCGGCGAGGTCAGCGGCATGCCCAAGGTCGACTACGGCGGCCAAGGCGGCCTCGGCGACTTCATCTTCGCTCCGGGCCAGGCGGGAACCGCGCTCGACCGACGCGTGGTCTATCTCAGCTGGGCAGAGTCCGGATCGGGCGACACGCGCGGCGCGGCGGTTGGCAAGGCGAACCTCGTCTGCAGCACACCTACGCAGTGCGCGCTGGAAAACCTCGCGGTGATCTGGCGCCAGACGCCCAAGGTGCCCGGAACCGGGCATTATTCGCACCGGTTGCGCTTCTCGCCCGACGGCAAGTACCTTTTCGTCGCCTCGGGTGAGCGGCAGAAATTCACGCCTGCGCAGGATCTCGGCACCAATCTCGGCAAGGTCGTACGACTGCTGCCGGACGGCACCCCTGCCCCCGGCAATCCCTGGGCGGACAAGCCTGCGCCGACCAACCAGATCTGGTCCTACGGTCATCGCAACATCCTGGGCCTCGCTTTCGACGCGAAAGGTCAGCTATGGGATCTCGAACATGGCCCGGCAGGCGGTGACGAACTGAACCTCGTCAAGCCGGGCGCCAATTACGGCTGGCCGCTGGTTTCGGATGGCGACCATTATGACGGCCGCCCGATCCCGCGCCATTCCACCCGTCCCGATCTCGCGAAGCCGGCCATCAGTTGGAACCCCGTCATCGCGCCGGGCGACTTCATCTTCTACAGCGGCGATCTTTTCCCCGCGTGGAAGGATCAGGCGATCATCGCTGGCCTTGTAGCGGGCGTGGTCCGCGTATCGATCAACGGCGACAAGGCCACCGAGGAGGCCCGCTACCCCATGGACAACCGCATTCGCGAAGTGCGGCAGGGACCGGACGGCGCGATCTGGCTCCTGGAGGACGGCGAAGGGCCGGAGAGCGGCCACCTGCTTCGCCTCACTCCCGCGTCCGGAAATGCAAATTGAATCGACAAATCGGCGCGCCACTCCTATCGCGCGCGCGCCATGACAGAGATCCAGTCCGAAGCCGCCACGATCATTCCCCTCGACAACGTCGATCCCGTACTCGTCGAGGAACTGCTTGATGCAGCCTTCGAGCCAGCGCGCCACAAGCGCACCGCCTACAAGATCCGCGAAGGTACGGACTGGCTGCCTGCGCTCAGTTTCGCCGCACTCGATGCCAATGAGATGCTGGTCGGGACGATCCAGTGTTGGCCGGTCGCGCTCAATTCGCCGGAGGGTCGCCCCTTCCCTATGATCATGGTCGGTCCGGTCGCCGTAATGCCCGGTCATCAGGGCATGGGCTATGGGCAGGCGTTGATGTCGACCAGCATGGCCAGCATCGACGACCGCGCGCCGCTGCCACAGGTCATGATCGGCGATCCCGAGTATTACGGCCGCTTCTGGGGCTTTTCCAACGAGGGCACCGAGGGCTGGGATCTGCCCGGCCCGTTCGAGCGCCGCCGTCTGCTGGTACGTTGCGCCAACATCGCGGTACTTCCGGAGCGCGGCATGCTGGGGCCGTGGCTGCGCTGAAGCACCGCTTGCCGCATCGCTAACAACGCTGGACCTTGGCGCGCGAGGCCCTATCTGGCATCGCGAGACGATGCCTTACGAACCGCCCCCCGAACTTGCTGCGCTGAGCCTCGACCAAGTGGCCGGACTTGTCGCCGCGCGCAAACTTCCACCGGTCGATCAGTGGTCGATTGCCGAAACTGGCGCCGAAACCGGCGACAGCGAGATGCGCATCGCCGCCGATGGGCGCTGGTTCCATCAGGATGGCGAGATCCGCCGCCCGGCCATGGTGCGCGCCTTCGCTTCGCTGCTGACTTCCGATGAAGAAGGGCGGCACTGGCTGGTCACGCCCGCCCAGAAACTCTCGATCGCGGTCGAGGATGCAGCATTCATCGCCGTCGACGTCAAGCGTGATGCCGACACTCTCGTCTTCCGGCTCAATACCGACGATCTGGTCATGGCCGGGCCCGAGCATCCGGTCACCGTCGAAGGCAATGCCGAGACGCCGGCTATCTACGTCGCCGTCCGTCACGGCACCCGCGCCCGCCTCAACCGCAGCACTTACGCGCAACTGATCGAGATCGCCCTGGAAAGCGACGATCTTTCCGTGACCAGCCAGGGCGCCCGCTTCTCGCTGGTTCCCGCATGAGCTCACTCTTCGACCAGGTTTCGCGCCGCCTGAAGGCGGGTCACGCCGCCACGCCGCCGCGTCTGTGGAGCGATCCGCGCATCCACGACATTGCCAGCTTCAAGCCTGCAGCCGTGCTCGTCGCCATCACCGAGCGCGAGCGCCCCGGCATGCTATTGCTGCACCGTCCGTCCACCATGCGCGCACACCCCGGCCAGATCGCCTTTCCCGGCGGCCGCCTCGACCCAGGCGAGGACGCGGTCGAAGCAGCCCTGCGCGAAGCGAACGAGGAACTCGGCATCCGCATGGGCGACGTGCGCGTCATCGGCACCAGCGACGTCTACCGCACCGGCAGCGGGTACGAGATCACTCCCGTCGTCGGCATCGTTCCGCCAGACCTCGAAATCCGGCCCAATCCCGCCGAAGTGGCACAGTGGTTCGAAGTGCCAGTCGACTTCGTGCTCGACCCCGCCAACCAGGCTACCCGCAACATCGAGTTTGAAGGCCGACGCCACAGCTTCATCGAGATCGTCTGGAACGACTGCCGCCAGGACCACGTCATCTGGGGCGTCACCGGCGCGATCCTCCACAACCTTGCCGGTCGCCTGAACTGGCTCGAAAGACAATCGAATGCCTGAGATTCTAAATGCGCCCTGGATGCACCGCGAAGACCTCGCCAGGCTCGTCGCCGTGCTGGGAGAAGGCAATGCCCGCTATGTCGGCGGAGCCGTACGCGATACATTGCTGGGTCTGTCGGTCAAGGACGTCGACATGGCGACGGTGCTCCTGCCCGAAGCGGTGATCGAGCGGCTGAATGCCGCCGGCATCCGCAACGTCCCCACCGGTATCGAGCACGGCACCGTCACTGCCGTTCTTCCCCTCGGCCCGGTGGAGATCACCACCCTGCGCCACGACGTCTCCACCGACGGACGCCGCGCGACGGTCGCCTTCGCGCAGGACTGGCGCGAGGATGCGGCACGGCGCGACTTCACGATCAATGCGCTCTACGCCGATCCGCGCAGCGGCGAGGTCCACGACTGGTTCGACGGCCTCACCGACCTATCGATCCGCCGCGTCCGCTTCATCGGCGACGCGCGCGAGCGCATCCGCGAGGATCACTTGCGCATCCTGCGCTATTTCCGCTTTCAGGCCCGCTTCGGCTCCACGCCCGCCGATGCCGAGGCGGAAGCCGCCTGTTCGGAACTGGCCGCGACGCTCAAGGGCCTCTCGCGCGAGCGGGTCGGCATGGAGACGATGAACCTGCTCGGCCTCCCCGACCCGGCGCCGACCGTGCAGCGGATGTACGAACTCGGCGTGCTTCAGGTCATCCTGCCCGAAGCCGATCCTGAAGCCCTTGCCGCGCTTGTCGCGGTCGAGCGGGCGCAAGGCATCGCACCCGAGGCGATCCGTCGGCTGGCGGCGCTGCTGCCCGCGCAACCGGCATTGGCCGAACATGTCGCCGCGCGCTTTCGCCTCTCCGCAGCCCAGAAGAAGCGCCTTTCGCTTGCCGCCGCGCGCGAAGCATCACCTTCTGAACCGCGTGCTCTCGCCTACCGCCTGGGCCGCGAGGCAGCGCTCGATCGATTGCTGATCGCCGGGGCGGACGTATCCCCGCTCACGGGTTGGGACGTGCCGACGATGCCGCTCAAGGGCGGCCAGATCGTCGCGCGCGGGGTAGGCGCGGGGCCTGACGTGGCGCGCATCCTGCGCCGGGTCGAGGATCGCTGGATCGCCGAGGGCTTCCCCGAGGGTGAGCGCGTCGATGCGCTGCTCGACCAAGTCCTGGCGGAACCGCGAGCGTGAACCTTCCTGATCTCGTCAGCTTCCTGATCGGGCAGCCGCTGCTTTCGTTGACGATCGCGGCGATCCTGCTGGCAGTGGCAGCCGGGATGGTCGCTGCGGGTAATCCCCGCCTCGGGCACGTGATGCGCAACTGCGCTTATCTCGGCCTGATCGCCGCCCTGCTGCTGACCGTGGCCGAACTGGCCGGACACAACGGGCGGTCGGAGGCGGCGCTCTGGCTGGACGCCACCCGCCCGGCCGAGATCGTGGGCAAAGAAACCGTCATCGCCATGCGCGCGGACGGGCATTTCTGGGTCGAGGCGCAACTGAACGGCGAGCCGGTCGAATTCCTGATCGACACCGGCGCGACTTACACCGGCATCTCGCAGCGCGTGGCCGATCGGGTCGGTATCCAGCCCGATCCCGAGGATCGTGGCATGATACTCGAAACCGCCAACGGCTCGATCGTCGCGCGGCGGGGTACGGCCGACGTCCTGCGTTTCGGCGGCATCGAAGCGAACGCCCTGACGGTTGCCATCGGCCCCGACACCGAAGTCGACACCAACGTCATCGGCATGAATCTGCTGTCGCAGCTGGCCGTGTGGCGGGTTGAGGGTCGGCGGCTCATCCTGACGCCAAAACCGAAGTGACAGTCAGCGTCGCGAAAGCCGCCGTGTGATAGAGCTACCGTAATGGACATTGCCGAAATCCTGAAATTCCTTGCCGGACAGCCGTTGCTGGCGCTCGCCTTTGCAGGCATCGTCGCAAGCGTGGTCGGGGGAATGCTGCGACGCGCGCTTCCGTTGCTGGGCGGCTTGCTGCGCGGGGTGGGCAATCTCGGCCTGCTGGCCGCGATGCTGCTGACGATCGCTCAGGTGACACGCCTGACCACGGGTGCAGACTTCGCGCTGCCCCAACTCGGCATCGAGCGCCAGAACGTCGCGGGCGGGGAGACGCGCGTGCCGATGCAGCCCGACGGCCACTTCTGGATCAGCGCCACGGTCAACGGTGTGAAGCGCGATTTCCTCGTCGATACCGGCGCCACACTGACCGCGATATCCCCCGCGACGGCGCAGGAAGCAGGGCTCAAGGCCAATCCGCTCAATCGCTCGGTGCTGATGCGCACGGCCAATGGCACGGTGGAGGCGCAACTGGCGGTGATCGACGAATTGCGGATGGGCAATGTCGTCGCGCGCGAGATCGATGCAGTGGTCGCGCCGGGGCTCGGCGACGCCAATGTCATCGGCATGAACCTGCTGTCGCGGCTCGCCAGTTGGCGGGTGGAGGGCAGGACGCTGATCCTGGTGCCGCATCATCCGCAAGCGGAGAAAACCGAGGCCTGAGCTCCTCCTCGCTGCGACTAACTCCGACAGCGAGTTTATCCTCGTCATCCCCGTGGAGGCGGGGACCCATCTGATGTCGGCGCAATCGGCACTGTCAGGAGATGGGTTCCCGCTTTCGCGGGAATGACGACCTGTTTTCAAATCATGCCCAGCTCTACGACTACCCTTGGAACTTGTTGTCCCGCGGGAACCCGTTCGGCGGCAAGCGCCCGGCCGCACCGCGCGCGACCTTCCAGAGCGCCATGTCCTTCTCGGTGCGCGTACGGCCGCTTTCGCCGCCCATCGTCCAAGAGAGCCCATCCTCCAGCTTGAGCGTAGTCACGTCGGCCATGCCGCCATCGCGGTAGCGCTGAAGAGTGACCCCCTGCCCCTTTGCCATGACCGGCAATTCCTCAAGGCTGAAGATCACCAACTTGCGGTTGTCGCCGACAACTGCGACGTGATCGTGCTCGGCCGGAATCTCGCGCACGGTCGTCAGCGTGACGCCGGGCTTGGTAGACATGACCGCGCGACCCTTGCGGGTTTCGGCGAGCAGTTCGTCCATCTCCGCCGCGAAGCCGCGTCCGATGTTGGAAGCCAGCAGCAGTTGCGCCTTGGGCTTGTAGACGATTGCCTCGATGATATGCGCGTCGGCGTCGATATCGACCATGGTGCGGATCGGCTCGCCGAAGCCGCGCGCTCCGGGCAGCTTGTCAGCGCCGAGCGTGTAGAAACGGCCGTTGTCCAGCGCGATCAGGATCTTGTCGGTGGTCTGCGCATGGAACGCGAAGGCCGGGCCATCACCCTCCTTGAACTTGAAGTCGCCATCCAGAGCCACATGGCCCCTTGCCGCCCTGATCCAGCCACGCGCGGAAAGGATCACCGTGACCGGCTCCTTCTCGATCATCGCGTCCATGGAGAACTCGACGGTCTTGGTCGCCTGCGCGATCGTGGTGCGGCGGCGGCCAAGCGCGGTGTCCTCGGCATAGTCCTTGCGCAAGTTGGTGAGGTCGCGCTTGATGCGGGTGCGCTGGCGGGCCGGGCTTTCGAGCAGCTTGTTGAGGTCGTCCTGCTCCTTCAGCAGTTCCTCGTGCTCCTTGCGCAGTTCCATCTCTTCCAGCTTGCGCAAGCTGCGCAGACGCATGTTGAGGATGGCTTCGGCCTGGCGGTCGGTCAGTTCGAACTCGGCGATCATCACCGGCTTGGGCTCGTCCTCGGTGCGGATGATCTCAATGATCCGGTCGAGATTGAGGTAGGCGATGATGTAGCCCGCGACCAGTTCGAGGCGCGAGGCGATCTTCTCCAGCCGGTGCCGGGTGCGGCGCAGCAGGATGTCGATCTGGCTATAGACCCACTCCGACAGCAGCAGCTTGAGCCCCAGAACGCCCGGTGTGCGGTGAGAATCGAGCACGTTGAGGTTGAGACTGAACCGGCTTTCAAGGTCGGTCAGCTTGTAAAGGCTTTCCTTCAGCAATTCCGGATCGACGTTGCGGCTCTTGGGCACCAGGACGAGGCGGATTTCCTCGTCACTCTCGTCGCGGATGTCCTCGAGGATAGGCAGCTTGCGGTCGCCGATCAGTGCGGCGATCTGCTCGATCAGCTTGCCCTTCGGCAGCATGTAGGGAATTTCGGTGACCACCAGTTGCCACTGGCCCGAACCCAGCTTTTCGATGCCGGTCTCTTCCCACGCTCCGTCCGCACCGCGTCCGGTCGAGAAACGCGCCCGCACGCGAAAACCGCCCTTGCCGGTCTCGTAAGCATGGCTGATCGCCTCGGGGCTGTCGACTACGAGGCCGCCGGTCGCGAAGTCGGGGCCTTTGAAGACCTCCATCAACTGTGCGTGCTCGGCATGGGGATTGTCGATCAGCAGCAGCGTGGCGTCGATGATCTCGGCGACGTTGTGGCTGGGAATCGAGGTCGCCATGCCCACCGCGATGCCGGTGGCGCCGTTCGCCAGCAGGTTCGGGAAGATGCCGGGGAAGATGTCCGGCTCGCTCTCCTCGCCGTTGTAGGTGGGGATGAAATCGACGGTGCCCTCGTCCAGCCCGGCCATGAGCTGGATCGCGGTCTTGGTCAGGCGCGCTTCGGTGTAGCGGTAGGCGGCCGCGTTATCGCCGTCGATGTTGCCGAAGTTGCCCTGCCCCTGCACCAGCGGATAGCGCAGCGAGAAGTCCTGCGCGAGGCGCACCATCGCGTCATAGACCGAGGCGTCGCCGTGCGGGTGGTACTTGCCGATGACGTCGCCGACGACGCGGGCGGACTTCTTGTAGGCGCTGGCCGGGTCCAGCTTGAGCTGGCGCATCGCCCAGAGCAGGCGGCGGTGGACGGGCTTGAGGCCGTCGCGCAAGTCCGGCAGCGAGCGCGCGGTGATGGTCGACAGCGCATAGACGAGATAGCGCTCGGACAGCGCCGCATCGAAGGGCGCATCGACGATGGCGTCGAAGGGATCGGATTCGTCGTCTGTCGTGGTCACCATGGTGGCGGGACCCTAGCAGCGCCCTGCCCGGGGCCAAAGCCGATTTCAGCCGTTTTCCAGAACTTGCGACTGCGATAGCTTCGAACGCGAATCGCGGGAGTTTCAAGAGGATGAAGATGCATCGTTCGTTGCTGCTGCCGATCCTGCTCGCCACCGCGCTTTCCGGCTGCGGCAGCGAGCCTGCTTCCGAACAGCAGGCGACCACCGTGGACATCCGCGAGGAGCCGCCGAAGGCTGGACAGAGCGCGGAGGGCAAGAAGTCCGAAGCGATCTCCGTCAGCGCACCCAACGCCCCTCGCATCGCCTATATCTATGAGTACGGCTACCGCCTGCCCGCCGATCGCATCGCCGAGGTGCAGCGCAAGCAGGCTGACATGTGCGAGCGAATGGGACCGACGCAGTGCCAGATCCTCGACATGAAACAGGGCAGCGCGGAGGGGAACTACGCTTCAGGCTCGCTGTCGCTGGCAGTCGCCGCACCGCGTGCACGCGCCTTCGGAGCTGAACTCGGCCGGGTCGCGGGGAGCGCCGGTGGCTCGCAGGTGTCCGGCGGCATCTCGGGCGAGGACCTGTCGAAGCAGATGGTCGATACCGAAGCGCGGCTTCGCGCCCGCACCGTGCTGCGCGACCGGCTGATGGAAGTGCTCGCCACGCGCAAGGGCACCGTCGCCGAACTGGTCGAGGCCGAGCGCGGCGTCGCGCAAGTGAACGAGGAAATCGATCAGGCGCGCAGCTGGCTGGCGGAAATGCAGAACCGCGTGAACTTCAGCCGCGTGAACCTGACCTACGAAGCCGGATCCCCCGCTAGTGGCGGCTTCCTCGCGCCGATCCGGGGAGCGCTGGGCAGCGTCGGCTCGGTACTGGGCACGATCGTAGCCATGCTGATCATGCTGGGTGCGGTTGCGATTCCGCTGGGTCTCGTCGGCCTCGCCATTCGCTGGGCGGTGCTGCGCTGGCGGGGGCGCTCTTCGGCCGAGTAATGAGGGTCAGCCGATCTGCATGTCCCTGACGACGCCGGGGATGCGCACCGCGATCCCGTCCAGCGCATCCGTCAGCTGGATCTGGCAGGAGAGCCGGCTGGTGCGCGTCACCCCGGCGGCAAGATCGAGCATGTCCTCCTCGTCGTCCGAAGCCGGGATCAGCTTGTCGAACCAGTCGGGCGAAATGATGACGTGGCAGGTCGAGCAGGCCATCTGGCCCTCGCACGTTCCTTCGAGCGGCATCCCGGCGTTCTGAGCCACTTCCAGCAGGCGCGATCCCGGCTCGGCCTGCGCCGAGACCCGCGATCCGTCGATATTCACAAACAGGACATCAACCAAGTTATACTCCCTGCGCCGCCGCAGCGGCTTCTATTCTGGCGCAGGCATCCTCAATTTCCCTTAGTTCACTATATCGCCCGAATCCCAGACGGATAGAGCTTTTGGCATCCCTATCCGAAAGACCCAGTGCCTGCAGTACGTGGCTCGGTCTACCCGATCCGCTGGCGCAGGCCGATCCTGCTGAAAAGGCGAGGTCCCGCAGGTCCGACATCAGCCGCGCGACGTCCAGTCCGTCGAGGCGCACGTTGAGATTGCCGTGCCAGCGGTGCGTCGCCGATCCGTTAAGTGTCCAGCGTGAAAGGATTTCCCTCGCCCGCCCCCACAAACCGGCAGCGTGAACGGCGTCCTCCTCCATGCGTTCTTTCGCCAGCTTAGCGGCGGCGCCGAAGCCTGCGCAGAGCATCGGGCTCAACGTTCCCGAGCGCAATCCCTGCTCCTGCGCGCCGCCCCGGATCAGCGGTTTGAGGTCGAGCCCATCACGCAGCCACAGCGCGCCGATACCCTTCGGACCGTGGAATTTATGGGCACTCAACGCTACCATAGCGGCACCCAGCGGCACCCTGACCTTGCCAACGCCCTGCACCGCGTCGCACAGGAACAGCGCACCGGCAGCCTGCGCCCGCTCGGCGAGACGGTCGACCGGCTGGACGGTTCCGATCTCGTTGTTGACCTGCATCACCGCGACGAGATCGGCATTTCCGATTCCCGCCTCGCCATCGACGAGACCCTCGCTATCGACCGGCAGCACGGTCAGGTCGGCATCGACGCTGCGCGCGGTATCGAGCACCGCCGCATGCTCGATCGCCGAGACCGCGAGCCGCCTCGCACCGCTGCCCAGGATCGCAAGGTTGATCGCCTCGGTCGCTCCCGAGGTGAAGATCACCCGGCCGCCCGGTGGCATCAGCGCGGCGACTTGCGCGCGGGCCACCTCGACGGCAGCGGCAGCGGCCCGGCCCGGGCGATGGGGGCTATGTGGGTTGGCGAAACCTCCCGCGCCGCGCTCCCACTCCGGCCCGGCCAGCCAGGGCAGCATCGCCTCGCGCGCTTCCGGCGCGAGCGGCGTCGTCGCCTGATAATCGAGATAGATCATGCGTTCACCTCGGTCCAGGCCTGTGCGAAGGCATCCAGTTCGTCGGGCGTCGTGCTCCAGCCCAGCGAGATGCGGACCGTGCGCTTTGCCGTATCGGGATCGATACCGAAGCCCTGCAACACCCGGCTCTGCTTTAGCGTGCCCGACGAACAGGCGCTCCCGGCCGAGATCGCGAAACCCTTGGCATCCATCCTGATCAGCATGGCCGTCGCCGAAATCTTCGGCGCGGCAACGGCGAAGATGTGCGAGCATTGCACGCCGGGCTGGATCACTTCACCATGTTCGGACAGTCGGTTCCTGAAATCGAAGCGTTGCTCCGCGCTGGTGGCCCAGCTTTCGATGCCGCCCGCCTCCAGCGCCGCCGCGAAACCCAGCGCGCCGGGCAGGTTCTCGGTCCCCGCGCGGTAGCCGCGCTCCTGACCGCCGCTGGGCTCGATCATCGCGAAGTCGCGCACCAGCAGCGCGCCAATGCCGATCGGGCCGCCCAGCTTGTGCGCCGAAAGCACCACCATGTCGGCATCGGGCAAAGCGGACTTCCCCGCCGACTGCGAGCAATCGGCAAGGAACAGGCCGCCACTCTCACGCACCTGCTCCGCCAATGGATTGTCCGCATAGGACAGCAGCGCCGTCCCCGTCTCGGAATTGACCGATTGAACCGCGACCACCGCCCGTCCGGCCCCGGCAAGCGCAGCGGCAAGCGCAGCGGCAAGCGCCTCGCGATCCACCTCGCCCTCGCGGACGGGAATGACCTGCGCATCCGGCGCCGCGCGGAATACCGCATCATGCTCCACCGCCGAGACCAGACGCCGCTCCGCCTTGGCCCGGCCGAGACCCAGCGCCAGCGCCTCGCTGGCACCCGAAGTGAAGATCACCTCGCCCTGCCAGTCCAGCGCCGCCTTAACCCGCGCGCGGGCATCCTCCAGCGCCGCGCGGGCACCGCGACCGGCCGCGTGAGGGCTCGACGGATTGGCCCAGATCGCCGCTCCCTCCAGCCAGGCGTCGCGTGCACAGGGCATCATCGGCGTCGTCGCCGCGTGGTCGAGATAGATGTTCGGGAGGGCCATTGCCTGAGACATTGCTTGCGAAGTTGTTTTTGGGACGAATATTTCTATATAGCCAACCTTCCTCTTTTCCACTCCCGCGACGGATCGCTGCACAGCGACTCGCGGGAGTTTCAACAAGTCAGGCCGCAAACACCTATGCCCGCAGTCATCTTCCCCGGTCCCGAAGGTCGTCTCGAAGGTCGTTTCCAGCCCGCAACGCGCCCGCGCGCGCCGGTGGCGATGATCCTCCACCCGCACCCGCAGGCGGGCGGCACGATGAACGACCGCATCACCCAGCACATGTACAAGACCTTCGTGGCGCGCGGTTTCGCAACGCTGCGCTTCAACTTCCGCGGCGTCGGCCGCAGCCAGGGCAGCTTCGACAACGGTATCGGCGAACTGTCCGATGCGGCAGCGGCACTCGACTGGGTGCAGTCGATCCATCCCGAGGCTTCGACCACCTGGATCGCGGGCTACTCTTTCGGTGCGCTGATCGGCATGCAGTTGCTGATGCGCCGTCCGGAGATTCGCGGCTTCATCTCGGTGGCGCCGCCGGCGAACATGTACGATTTCTCGTTCCTCGCGCCCTGCCCGGCTTCGGGCATCATCATCCAGGGCACCGGCGATACGGTCGTCACGCCGAACGCGGTGCAGAAGCTGGTCGACAAGTTGCGCACGCAGAAGCACATCACCATCCACCACGACGAGATCCCGCGCGCGAACCACTTCTTCGAGCATGAGACGCCCGAACTGATGCGCTCGGTCGACAATTACCTCGACATGCGCCTCGCGCCGGATTGCCCGATCAAGTAATCCGTCAGGTCAGGAAAATTCATCGCAGGCGTCGGAGCATCACTCCGGCGCCTGTTCCTTTTTCGCCTCGCTCGACAGCGACCTCCCATCGCGGCCCGGCAGCGTCCAGATCGCGATGTTGACGATCATCACCCCCGCCAGCACCAGCATAAGCGCCGCCTGCTTGCGGTAGCCGCCGCGCCGCAGCAGCGCGATCGCTCCCAGCACGAGCGCGATGACGGTAAGCACGAGAAGCGAGAGCGCGATGTCCATGCCCCTGCCTAGCGCAAGATCGCGCGAAGGCGAACCGTCTCGTACTTCAGCTTCTCCATCCCCGCTCAGCCTGAGCTTGTCGAAGGCCCATAGGCTGGGCGCATGGCCCGATGCTTCGACAAGCTCAGCATGAGCGGTGTGCTCTGGAAGCAGGACACCCCACCCCATCCAGCGGTTTGACACCCGCGAACCGCCTCGCCATCGTCCGGGCATGAGCCACACCCCCCATTCAATTTCCCGCCGTAGCGCGATCCACCTGCTCGCGGCCGGAACCGCCGCCGCCGCCCTGCCGGCCCGCGCTTTCGCGACTTCTCCCGCCCGGCCCGATGCCACCGCGCTGCTCGACGAGATCGCGTGGAGCCTCCTCGACCACGTGCCCGAAAGCGCCACCGGGCTCGGAGTCGATACCGGCGCTCATGCCGCCTTGCGTTCGCGCATGGAGGACCGCTCGCAGGCCGGGCGCGATGCCTATTCCGCCACCTTGCGCAAGGGCCTCGCCCGGATCGAGGCGTTCGACGCCAAGGGGCTCGACCACTCCACGCGCACCAGCATCGCCGTAGTGAAAAGCGCCTTCGCCACCGCGCTGGAGGGCTTCGCACTGCCTTACGGCGACGTCGCGGTGGGCGGCTGGCGCAACACGCCTTACGTCGTCATCCAGAACGTCGGCGCCTATCTCGATGCCCCGCGCTTCCTCGATGCCGACCATCCCGTCAACACGCCTGCCGACGCCGATGCGTGGATCGCGCGCCTGTCGCAACTGGACGACCAGCTCGACGGCGAGCGCGGCCGGATCGCCGATGCCGCCGCGAAAGGTCTGGTGCCGCCCGACTTCCTGCTCGACCGCGCCATCGCGCAGATGACCAGCACGATCGCCGACGCGCGCAAGGACGGCGGCAGCCTCGCCGCCTCGATCGCCGGGCGTACGGGCAAGATGAGCGGCACTTGGGCCACCGATGCCCGCCGCATCATCGCCGCCGACGTCGTACCTGCGCTGGAGCGCCAGCTTGCCGAACTCCAGCGCCAGCGCGGGCTCGCGAAGAGCGATCCCGGCATGCGCGAAAGGCCGCAAGGCTCCGAATATTACGCCTGGGCACTGCGCGCCAGCACCACAACCCGCGTGCCGCCCGAGGACGTCCACCAGCGCGGCCTGCAGGAACTCGCCGAGTTGCATGCCCGGATGGACCCGATCCTGAAGTCGCTCGGCTATACCACCGGCACCGTCGGCGCGCGGATGACCGCGCTGGGCGAAGACAAGCGCTTCCTGTTCGCCGAGGGCGACCCCGGCCGCGCCGAGATCCTCGCGTTCATCCAGAAGCGCGTCGACTGGATACGCGCGCAGATGCCGCGCGCCTTCCGCGAACTCGTGCCCGGCAATGTCGAGGTCCGCCGCCTGCCGCTCTCCGAAGAGCCCGGCGCGCCAACGGCTTATGGCGGCGCGGGCTCCAAGGACGGCACCGTACCCGGCAAGATGTGGATCAACTTGCGCACCACCGACCTCCATCGCAAGTACGACCTGCCCACCCTCGTCCACCACGAGGCGATCCCCGGCCACGTCTGGCAGGGCGAATATGCCAACCGCCTGCCGCTGATCCGCTCGATCCTGGCGTTCAACGCCTATTCCGAAGGCTGGGCGCTCTACGGCGAGCAGTTGGCCGACGAACTCGGCGCCTATGACGACGATCCGGTCGGGCGGCTGGGCTACCTGCAGTCACTGGCGTTCCGCGCCTGTCGCATGGTGGTGGATACCGGCCTCCACGCCAAGGGCTGGACGCGCGAGGAGGCGGTGCGCTTCTTCATGGAGAAGAACGGCAACAAGCGCGAGGAAGTGGTGAACGAGGTGGACCGCTACTGCTCATGGCCGGGACAGGCCTGCGGCTACAAGATGGGCCACTCGCAGATCGTGGCACAGCGCAAGCGCGCGCAGGATGCGCTGGGCTCGGCCTATGATCTGCGCGACTACGACCAGACGATCGTGGACGGTGGCAACGTGCCGCTCGACGTGCTGGCGCAGAACGTCAGCGAATATATCGCTACGAAGAAGCGGTAGGCACGGTGCCCTCCCGGACGGAATCCGGGAGGGTTCGTGAGTTCACGACTTGCCGAACAGGCCCTTCGCCATGCCGGCGAGGTCGTCCATGACGCTGCCGTCGCCGTCCTTGTCGAAGAAGCTGGCCGCCTTGCCGGGGTCGGAGGCGATGGCGCTGGCGAACTGGGTCAGCGAACCTTCGCCGCCGATCTGGCTGATCAGTTGCTGGATCGTGCCCAGGTCGAGGCCGCTGCGCTCCGCCGCCAGCTGCGCGGTGTCACCGTCCTGCTGGTGCGCGATGCCGAGTGCGGCAATCGCCTTTTCCGCCACGGCCGGATCGAGCCCCAGCTTCGTCGCGAGATTGGTCACGTCCGCGTGTTCGCTGACCTGACCGAGAATGCCGTCGAAAAGTCCCATGTGTCTCACTCCAATGATGGACCCGTTGAATATGGGACCATGGCGTGACGAACGGAAGGCATGAAATGTCCCCATTCGCCGCCCATGTCCCGCGCGCCTGCCTGCCCTTTCGCGGGGATAAGATGCAAGGCACGCAATTGACGAATAGGGTAGCGGAGGATAGCGCTCCTAGTCACACTTGCGTATGGTTGGGGGCAGCCTGAGCCGGGGTGTATTCTGACGCTGTGGGCGCGAGAGCCCGACAAGGACTAACGCATGAGCCTGACGGCTGCCGCTGTCGCGGTGATGATAAGCTCGGTCGCCCCCGAGGCCGGTGTTCCGGCTACGACCCCGGTAACGACCGAAGCGACGACCGTTTCCCAGCCCGCTGCAGACGCGGCCACCGATGCACAGGCAGCGCCTGCGCAGCCGGCGACTGACGCCGCCGTGCCCGCTCCGGCCGAGCAGGCAGAAGCACCTGCCGATACCGCGCAGACCGGCAATGAAATCATCGTGATGCCGCGCAAGCCGCCCCCGCCGGGCGACCCGCTGGAGCGCATCAACGAGAAGTCGTTCCAGACCGTGCAGGCGGTCGACAAGGCCGTGCTCGAACCGGTAGCGAAGGTCTACAACAAGGGCCTGCCGCGCCCGGTGCGCCAGGGCCTGCGCAACTTCTTCTCGAACCTGACCGAGCCGGTCGTCTTCGTCGCCTACCTGCTGGAACTGAAGCCCGGCAAGGCCGCCGAGACGGTGGGCCGCTTCGCGATCAACACCACGATCGGCGCGGCGGGCTTCGTCGACATGGCCAAGCGCAAGCCGTTCAACCTGCCGTACCGTCCCAATGGTCTGGCGAACGTGCTGGGCTATTACGGCGTTGGACCGGGGCCGTACTTCTACCTGCCGATCGTCGGCCCGACGACGCTGCGCGACATCATCGGCGACACCGTCGACCGGGCGCTGCTGCCCGCCGTCGTAGGCTCGCCGTTCAACAAGCCCGAGGTGGTGATCCCCTCTACCATCCTCAGCCAGCTTGGCGAGCGCGCCGCCTTCGACGACGAAATCCGCCGCATCCGCGAGGAAGAGAACCCGTACGCGGCTTATCGCGAACTCTACCTGCAACAGCGCAAGGCAGAAATCGAGGCACTGCACGGCCGGGTCACGCCGGGCGTCGTTCCTGTCTACGGACCTGGCATGAAAACGGCGGGCAGCAAGGCGAAGGCGTCGGAACAAGCCGCACCGGAAGCCCCGACTGCCGAAGCGCCTGCTCCGGAGGCAACAGTGCCGGAAGCCGCTGCTCCTACAACAAGCACGCCGGGGGTTCCCGCACCCACTCCGTCCATCGTGCCGGAACCGGTGCAGCCGTAAGCGATAACTTCGTCATTGCGAGCGTAGCGAAGCAATCCAGGACGGCGTTCAACTGCCCTGGATTGCTTCGCTACGCTCGCAATGACGAACGGTGGGTTGATCAGCTTATGGTAGTAGCGAGGCTGGAGTAATCTTCACCCTCAAGAAAAAAGGCCCCGGAACCGCAGTTCCGGGGCCTTTCTCATGCGTTACCGCCAGCCTCAGGCCGCGACGGGAGCCGCCTTGCGGACGCCCTCATCGACGTGCTCTTCGAACTGCTCGAAGTTGTCGATGAACTGCTTCACCAGCGTCTGCGCGGTCTTGTCGTACTCCGCGCCGTCAGCCCACGCACCGCGCGGGTCGAGCAGCTTGGTATCGACGCCCGGCACCGCCACCGGAACCTCGAAGCCGAAGTTCGGATCTTCCCGGAACTCGGCATCGTTCAGGCTGCCGTCGAGCGCAGCATTGAGCAGCGCGCGGGTCGCCTTGATCGGCATGCGCTTGATGCCTTCCATGGTCGCCTTGCCGCCCGACCAGCCGGTGTTCACCAGCCAGCACTTCACGCCGCCCTTGGCGATGCGCTCCTTGAGGAGATTGCCGTAGACCGAGGGATGACGCGGCATGAACGGCGCGCCGAAGCACGTCGAGAACGTCGCTTCCGGCTCGGTCACGCCGATCTCGGTGCCCGCGACGCGCGCGGTGTAGCCCGAAAGGAAGTGATACATCGCCTGATCGGGCGTCAGCCGCGCGATCGGAGGCAGCACGCCGTAAGCGTCGGCGGTGAGGAAGATCAGGTTCTGCGGCACCGGCCCGAGGTTCTTCTCCGAGCAGTTCGGAATGAAGTCGATCGGGTAGGAACCGCGGCTGTTCTCCGCCAGCGAGTTGTCGTCGAGGTCGATCTTGCGGGTCACCGGGTCGATCACGACGTTCTCCAGCACCGTGCCGAAGCGGCGGGTGGTGGCGTAGATTTCCGGCTCGGCCTCTTCGGACAGGCGGATCATCTTGGCGTAGCAGCCGCCCTCGAAGTTGAACACGGCGGTGTCCGACCAGCCATGCTCGTCATCGCCGATCAGCGTGCGCGAGGCGTCGGCCGAAAGCGTGGTCTTGCCGGTGCCCGAAAGCCCGAAGAACACCGCCGTATCGCCGTCCGGGCCGATGTTGGCCGAGCAGTGCATCGGCATCACGCCCTTCACCGGCAGCAGGTAGTTGAGGATGCCGAAGACCGACTTCTTCATCTCGCCCGCATAGGCGGTGCCGCCGATCAGGATCAGCTTCTCGGTGAAGTTCACCGCGATCACCGTTTCCGAACGCGAACCGTGGCGCGCGGGATCGGCGCGGAAGCTCGGCAGGTCGATGATGGTGTATTCCGGCGCGAAGCCCTCCAGCTCGGTCGCGGTCGGACGCACCAGCAGGGTGCGGATGAACAGGTTGTGCCACGCGAACTCGTTGATCACGCGCACGTTGACGCGGTGTTCCGGCTGCGAACCGCCGAACAGGTCGGCGACGTAAAGCGTGTCCTTCTCACCCAGCGCCGCGAGGAAATCCTCCTTGAGCGCCGCGAAGTGCTCCGGCGTCATCGGCACATTGGTCTTGCCCCACCATACGGTGCTTTCCGTCTCGGCGTCCTTGACGATGAACTTGTCCTTCGCCGAGCGGCCGGTGTGCTTGCCCGTGGCGACGACGAAGGGACCATCGGCCGAAAGCACGCCCTCCCCGTTCTTCACCGCATGCTCGACCAGAGGGGCCGTACCGAGGTTCGCGAAGATCTGGGCCTTCGTCTCTATGCCCTGTTTCGAGAGCGGATGGTTAAGGGTGGTCAATGTCATCTCCTCCAAAAGATGGCGTCGCTACGGGTATTCCCGCTGACGCTAAGTCGATTCCTGCGCAAGAATCGTGCCGCCGACTAAGCGGAGCTCTCTTTTCCGTCAAATTGACTTCAATTGGAACCATCAAGGGTTATTGGACCTTACATTTAATGCCCGCAGCGCGAGAATTTGCCATGTGTATGGAGAGCCGCTAGTCAGGCTGGCCCACGCAGCAGAAAGCACCGTCGCCGCGCCAATGGCCGATCCTTTGAATGCTCCTGCCGACGATGCGCCGATGCTGCCGCCCGTGGCTCCCGCCGACACGCCGCGCCAGCAGACGATCGCGCTCGTCGATGACGACCGCAACATCCTCACCACCTTGTCGATCAGTCTTCATGCCGAAGGTTTCGCCACGCGCGTCTACGCGGACGGCGAAACGGCGCTGAAGGCTCTCCTCGATAACCCGCCCGACCTGGCGATCTTCGACGTGAAGATGCCGCGCATGGACGGCCTCGAATTGCTCAAGGTGCTACGCGCGCAGTCGTCGCTTCCGGTGATCTTCCTGACGTCCAAGGACGAGGAGCCGGACGAGGCCCTGGGCCTTGCGATGGGCGCCGACGACTACATCGCCAAGCCCTTCAGCCAGCGCCTGCTCGTCGCGCGCATCCGGGCCATCCTGCGCCGCAGCGAACTGGCCAAGGCGCCGCCCGAGGAAGCCTCCGGGGCAGACATGCCCGACCCCGTCTTGCGTGGCAGGCTTGCGCTCGATCCGGCGCGGCATCAGGTCACCTGGGACGGCAAGCCCGTCTCGCTCACCGTCACCGAATTCCTGATCCTCGAAGCCCTGGCGCTGCGCCCGGGCGTCGTGAAAAGCCGCAACCAGCTGATGGACGCCGCCTACAGCGACGACGTCTACGTGGACGACCGGACCATCGACAGCCACATCAAGCGCCTGCGCCGCAAGTTCCGCGCCGTCGATCCCGAATTCGGCGCGATCGACACGCTCTACGGCGCCGGCTATTCCTTCGCCGATGGCTGAGCGATCCCGCTCCCGCCGGCGACGTCCGGCACGGCTGCTCCTGTCCTGGCGCGTATCGCTGACGGCGCGCATCCTCGCGGTCAACTTCATCGCCCTGGCCCTGATGGCCGGCAGCCTGTTCTATATCGACAGCTATCGCAACGAACTGCTCGCCGAGCGCTACCGGCTCGCCAAGTCCGAGGCGGAGATCACCGCCGACGCGCTTGCCGACGAAAGTTCCGCCGGTCGGCTCGCGCTGATCACCCGCATCGGCACGGAGCAGGATCTGCGCCTGCGTCTGTTCGACAAGAGCGGCGAATTGGTCGGCGACAGCTTCACGCTGGCCCCGCCCTCCTATCGCCTGATCGATCCGGCCTCCGAACCCTGGTTGCAAGACGCCGCGCGGATGCTCGACCGGGGGATGGACTTCATCCTCGGCGCTCCGGAAATCGCCGATTACCGCGACCCGACCGACACCAGCGCGCGCGGCTGGCCCGAAGTCCGCGCGGCTTTGGTCGGCCGGGAAACCTGGATCAACCACAAGGCCGCTCCCGACCGCACCCCCGTCATCATCGCCGCCACCCCCGTCGGCACCGACGGTTCCGCGCTGCTGGTGACCCGCAATGCCCGCGACATCACCGAGAACGTGCGCATGGCGCGCCAGACCCTCGCCATCATCGTCGGCGGCGCGCTGGGCGTCTCGATCCTGCTCTCGCTGTTCCTCGCTCGCACCATCGTCGAGCCGCTGCGCAAGCTGGTGCGGGCCGCCGTGCGCGTGCGCCTCGGCCGCGACCGCAGCGTCATCGTCCCGCGCCTCCCCGACCGCCGCGACGAGATCGGCCTCCTCGCCCGCGCCATCTCCGACATGAGCGGCGCCCTGCGCCAGCGCATCGACGCGGTCGAGAGCTTCGCCGCCGACGTCGCCCACGAACTCAAGAACCCCCTGACCTCCCTGCGCAGTGCGCTGGAAACGCTGGACCGGGTCGACCAGCCCGACTTGCGCCGCCAGCTCCTCGGCATCGCGCAGGACGACGTGCGCCGGATCGACTTTCTCGTAACCGAGATCGCGGACGCAAGCCGCATCGACGCCCAGCTCAGCCGCACCACGTTCGAGCCGCTGGACATGGGCCGCCTCGTCCAGAACCTCGTCGCCGAACGCGACCAGCGCGGCGTCAACGGCTCCAGCCCGGTCACCGTGACGATCGAGGATGCCGAACTGACCGTCCCCGGCGACCCGCCGCGCCTCGAACGCGTCCTGCAGAACCTCATCGATAATGCCGTGTCGTTCTCACCCCCGGACGGCCCGATCGAGATCACCCTGTCGCACATCGACAACCGCGTGAAGATCGCCGTCGCCGACCACGGACCCGGCATTCCCGAAGCATCGCGCGAACGCGTGTTCGAACGCTTCCACTCGCTGCGCCCCTCCCGCGAGGAATTCGGCACCCACAGCGGCCTCGGCCTCGCCATCGCGCGCACCATCGTGGAAGCCCACTTCGGCCGCCTGATCGCCACCGACCGCACCGACGGCCAGCCCGGCGCACGACTGGTCATCTCCCTGCCGCGCTGGGAGAACGAGGCATGAGCGTCGAAGCCCGGCAATCGACCTGCGTTGCCATCGGCAACCGCGCCATCCTGATCGAAGGCGCTCCGGGCTCGGGAAAATCCAGCCTTGCGCTGGCCCTGATCGACCGGGGCGCGATGCTGGTCGGCGACGACTCCGTGATGCTCGAAGCTCGCGACGGATGGCTCTTCGCCAGCCCCCACCCCCACACACGCGGCCTGCTGGAAGTCCGCAACCTCGGGCTGGTCCCGCACGACTGCACCGAGAAAGTCGCGGTCGCGCTCGTCCTGCACCTCGACGGCTCCGCACCGCGCTACATCGAAAAGGCTGAGAGCATCGCGATCGGCGGCGTCGAGGCGCCCCTCATCCGCCTTGCGCCACACGACGCAGTGCTCGCGATCAAGGCGGAACTCGCCCTGCAACGCTACGGGCTGCCCGTATAAAGCCTCTCACACGGCGGGGACGGCCTTTTGGCCCCTTCCCTTTCCCGGCGGCAAGGCGCAGATAGCGACAATGGGGACTAAAGTGGGAAATCCGCAGCGCTTGCTGCTGGTTACGGGCATGCTGGGTGCGGGCAAGACGACGGCCTTGCGCGTGCTGGAAGACCTTGGCTGGGAAATCGTCGACAATTTCCCGGTCCGCATGCTCGAAGCGCTCATCGACGGCGCCCCCGAAGGCGATCCCACGCCGCTCGCCATCGGCTTCGATTCGCGTACCCGCGGCTTCGACCCTGAGCGCGTGATCGCGCAGGTCAAAAGCCTGAGCGAACGCCGCGACCTCGAAATCACCACGATGTTCCTCGACTGCTCCAGCAAGGAACTCGAACGCCGCTACAACGAGACGCGCCGTCGCCATGCCCTCGCCGCCGATGCGCCGGTCTCCACCGGCATCCGCGCGGAACGCGAACTGCTGGCGCCGCTGCGCCGCTGGGCGGACCTGCTGATCGAGACCACCGAATTCACCTCGAACGACCTGCAGCGGTCGATTCGCGAGCGTTTCGCCGAGAGCACCGCCGACGAACTCACCGTCACCGTCTCCAGCTTCGGTTTCTCTCGCGGGATGCCGCCGGTCGCCGACCTCGTCTTCGACATGCGCTTTCTCGACAACCCGCACTGGGACATCGAACTGCGCCCTCAGACGGGGCAGGACGCGCCTGTAGGCGACTATATCCGCAAGGACCCGGCCTGGGACGAGGCCTTCGCCCGCATCCGCGATCTCATCCTCCTGCTGCTTCCCCGCTACCGGGCACAGGGCAAAGCCTATGTCCACATCGCCTTCGGCTGTACCGGAGGGAAACATCGTTCGGTATTCACCGCAGAACAGATCGCAGCGGTCTTGCGTCAATCGGGATTTTCGCCCACATTGCTGCACCGCAACCTGGGCTCACGGGCGGCGGATCTTCTCGAAGGGGGTCTGCGGCGTGGAAAATAGAGACATGAACCGGGTGCGATTGCAGGAATTTCGGAGCGCACTCCCGGCATGATCGGCATGATTCTGGTTACTCACGGCAATCTCGCCGAGGAGTTCGTACACGCGATGGAACACGTCGTCGGCGATCAGGCCGATGTCGAGACCGTCTGTATCGGCCCGAACGACGACATGGAACGCCGCCGCTCCGAAATCGCCGACGCCATTGAAAAGGTGGACAGCGGCGAAGGAGTGATCGTCCTCACCGACTTGTTCGGCGGGACGCCCTCCAACCTCGCGATCTCGCTGATGCAGGCGGGCAAGGTCGAAGTGATCGCCGGGATCAACCTGCCGATGCTGATCCGCCTCGCCAAGGCGCGCGGCTGCATGCCGGTGCGCGAAGCGGTCGCCGCCGCGCGCGATGCAGGCCGCAACTACATCACGATCGCCAGCGAATATCTGGGTCAGGACGCATGATCGACTGTCGCGATTCGGTGCTGATCGTCAACAAGCGCGGCCTCCATGCCCGCGCCAGCGCCAAGTTCGTCGGCCACGTCGCCGATCTGCCGGGCGGGGTTTCGGTGACGGTCAGCAAGGACGGAATGTCCGCTGAAGGCGGCTCGATCCTCGGCCTGATGATGCTCGGTGCGGCAAAGGGCGACACCATCGAAATCGCCTGCTCGGGCAACGGCGCCGATGCCGCGCTGGCGGTTCTGGCGGGCCTGGTACGCGACGGCTTCGGCGAAGAGTGAGCACCCCCTATTCGCCGAGCGGCATCGAACGCCGCACGATCACCGGCTTTTCCAATCCCCTCGTCAAGTTCCTGCGCTCGCTTCGCGACAAGAAGCACCGCAAGCGCGAGAAGCGCTTTCTGGCGGAAGGCCTGCGCCTGCTCACCGACGCGCGCGAATGCGGCGTGCTGCCGGAGATGCTGGTCATGGCCATCGGCCGCGATCCGCATCCGCTGCTCGATGCGCTCGAAACCGCCGTCGCGGCGGCGGGCGGAGAGATCGTCGAGATGGACGTGGAAATCCTCGCCAAAGTCACCGGCAAGGATAATCCGCAGGCCGTCGCGGGCGTCTTCGCCGAATTCGACACGCGCCTCGCGAACCTCGACCGAGCCAGTTCGCCGATCTGGCTGGTGGCGCAGGCGCTGCGCGATCCGGGCAATCTCGGCACCATGCTGCGAACCGGCGACGCCGTGGGTGCGGGCGGCCTCATCCTCATCGACGATTGCGCCGATCCGTTCTCGGTCGAGGCGGTACGCGCCAGCATGGGCGCGATCTTTACCCAGAAGATCGCCATCGCGCGCTGGGAGGAATTCCAGGACTGGCTGCGCGGCGGTGATGGCCAACTGGTTGCAGCCTCGCTGCGCGACCCGACCGACTATCGGCACGCGCCTTATGCTGCGCCGTGCTTTCTCATGGTCGGCAACGAATCGCAGGGGCTTCCGGCCGATTACGAGCAAGCCTGCGATCTGCGCGTCACCATGCCGATGCTGGGCCGCGCCGACAGCCTGAATGCCGCCGTCGCGGGTGCGGTGCTTGCCTATGAGGCCCTCGCGCATCTGCGGAGATCCTGAGGCTCCACGTTCATCCCATCCTCACCTCTCGGGCGTAAGACTCGATGGGTGATGCGACGACTCGCCCTCCTTCTCTGTCCGCTCCTGCTGGCTGGATGCTCCGACGCGGGGCACCTCACCCAGCGCGGTCCTGCGGGAGAAAACTGGGTGGGCAGCCAATGGCACTTCGCCGCGATCGATGGCCGCGCCCCTGAGGACACTGGCGCTCAAGTTGCGTTCGAAGGCGAGCACCTTCTGGTGCAGGTCGGCTGCAACCAGCTCAAGGGACCCTGGCGGATGGAGGCGGAACGCCTGATCGCCGGGCCTTTCGACCAGACCGAAGCCGTCTGCCCAAGTGCCTCGTGGGAACAGGGCAATGCCGTCAGCGCCCTGCTCGCCGCAACGCCGCGCGTGACGGTAGAGGGCAAGCGGATGATCCTGCAGTCGAGTGGCCACATCGCAGAACTGACGCGCGCGGCCGACTAAGCCGAGCGCCTCAAGAGCATTACACTTTACGTAGAATAGTCATTGCAAGCGCAGCGAAGCAATCCAAAGTAGTCTTGAGCCACCCTGGATTGCTTCGCCGCGCTCGCAATGACGAAGGGTAGATCACGTCAGACCATCAAATCGAGGCACCCGCCCTCATCGTGAAACCATCTGACGCAGGTTCCATCGGCGCCGTCAGGAAATGGGTTCCCGCCTTCGCGGGAATGACGACGACTATACGCTTTGTTCCAGCGAGTTACTCCGCAGCCTCGGCGGCTTCCTCGCTACTATCCTCGATCTGAATGCCGGTATCAGCATAGCGCGGGGCGGCTTCGATCGATGGGACGTCATCGGAAATCTCGCGCTTGCCAATCTTGATGTGCTTTTCGCTGAGGCGGCGGGCTCGGCTCATCACGTTGCCCTCGTAAGTGCGGGCGAAGTCGTTGAAGCTGTTGACCGCGCGGCCCATGTGCACACCGACCTTGGACAAGTCGTCCTGAGTCTTGGCGAGGCTGTCGTAGAGGTCTGCGCCCAGCTTGCCGATCTCGCGCGCTTCGCGGGCAAGCCCTTCCTGCTGCCAGACTTGTGCAATCGTGCGGGCGATCGCGACGAGGTTCGTCGGGCTCGCCAGCAGCACCTTGCGGTCGAATGCGAAGTCCCAGAGGCCCGAATCATGGTCGAGGGCGGCGGCGATGAAGTGTTCGCCCGGCACGAACATGATCACGTAATCCGGCGCATTCTCGAACTGGCTCTGGTAGCTTTTGGCGCCGAGCGTCTGGATGTGGTTGCGCATCGATGCCGCGTGCTGGCCCATGAAGGCAAGGCGCCCGGCCTCGTCCTCGGCCTCGAAGGCATCCTGATAGGCGTTGAGCGAGACCTTCGCGTCGATCACCAGTTGCTTGTTGCCTGGAATGCGCACGATCGCATCGGGGCGCAGACGGCCTTCCTCGGTGTTGATCGACTGCTCGGTCTCGAAGTCGGTGTGCTCGGTCAACCCGCACTGTTCCAGCACGTTCTTGAGCTGCTGTTCGCCCCAGCGTCCGCGCGCCTTAGGCGCGTTGCGCAGCGAGTTACCGAGCCGCACAGCCTCCGCGCGCACCAGTTCCTGCCCGACGCGCAGCGCCTCGATCTGACCGGTGAGCTGGCCGAAGGCATCGACGCGCTTGGCCTCCAATGCCGCCACCTGATCCTCGTAGCTCTTGAGGCGCTGGCCAACCGGCGTAAGGATCGAATTGAGGCGTTCGGCACTAGCCTTCTCGCTCTGCTCGAAACGCTCTCCCGCGCGGCGCAGGAATGCCTCCTGCGCGCCAGCCAGCACTTTCGCACCGGCGTTCTCGAACTCCTTGCGCAAGGCTTCCTGCGCTTCGAGCAGCAGGCGCTTCTGCTCGTCGAAATTCGCCGACTTTTCCCGCAGGGTCGAAAGTTCGTCCGACAAGCCGCGCTGTTCACGCAGCAACCCGTCCACGCGTGCGGCATGTTCGGTGCGGGTCTTGTCGAGAACCTGCGTCAGCTCTGCACGGGTACGTTCGACCGCTGCGGCGCCGTCATGACGCAGGCGTTCGGTCAGGGCTTCATGGTCGGTGCGTGCGCGGTCGAGCGCCTGCTCGAGCGCATCGGCCCGCCCGGCCCGCTCGCGCGCGGCTTCAAGATCGGCGAAAGTACGTAAATATTTGGCGTCGCCTTCGCGTGCCTCACGCTCACGCGCTTCGGCTTGCGCCCGCCATTGCGCGGTCGGGCGCGAACCGAAAAACCAGCCTGCAGCGAGGCCGATGACGAGAGCGAGAATCGTGGCGACTACAAGTTCCATGGCTCCAGCCTAACTGGAACATTTCAGGAACTCCAGTCCTCGACGGCGATTTTCCACCGGGGCGCGAAACGCCCCGGAAGAAATCAGGCGGCCTTGCGCAGCTTTTCGAGCTTCTTGAGCGCCATCTGGCGCTTCAGGCGCGAGAGATGGTCGATGAAGAGGATACCTTCGAGGTGGTCCATCTCGTGCTGGAGGCAGATCGCGAGAAGACCGTCCATGTCCTCCTCGTGCACCTTGCCGTCGATGTCCTGCCAGCGTGCGCGGATGCGCGAGGGGCGCTCCACATCGGCGAAGATCTCGGGGACCGAGAGGCAACCTTCCTGATAGACGATGTGCTCGTCCGAGGGATCGAGGATTTCCGGATTGATGAAGATCCGAGGTTCCTTCTTGGTCGGCTGATGCGTGTGGTGGTGATCGCCATGCGACGTGCAGACTTCCGGCTCGGCGTCCTCGTCGTCAGGCTGGAGGTCGATCACCAGTACACGGAGCGGAACGCCGACCTGGATCGCGGCGAGACCGATGCCGGGAGCGTGGTACATCGTTTCGAACATGTCATCGACGAGCGTTTTAAGCTCGTCGTCGAACTTTTCGACGGGGGCCGAGACCTGCTTGAGGCGCTGGTCGGGAACTTCGAGGATTTCGCGGATAGCCATCTGCGCCAGATAATCGCGAAAGCGCGATTTCGCAAGATCAGGCACCGCAGGCCGAAATCGCGTCAGGCGACAGGACGACGAGCGCGGATCGCCTGGGCCAGCGTGCCCTCGTCGAGATAGTCGAGTTCGCCGCCGACCGGCAGGCCGTGCGCCAGTTGAGTTACCCGCACCGGGAAGCCTTCAAGCCGCTCGGCGATGTAGTGCGCAGTGGTCTGGCCTTCGAGCGTGGCGTTCATCGCGAGGAGGACTTCATCGATGCCGCCCTCCCCGATCCGGCGCAGCAGGCTGTCGATCGCCAGGTCTTCGGGGCGGACGCCGTCCAGCGCCGAGAGGCGGCCGCCGAGCACGTGATAGCGCCCGGTGAACAGGCGCGCGCGGTCAAGCGCCCAGAGGTCGGCGACTTCCTCGACCACGCAGATCGAGCGTGCGTCGCGGCGGGGGTCGGCGCAGATACCGCAAGGGTCGGTGGTATCGACATTGCCGCAGGTCCGGCACTCGACGAGCGCCTCGCGCACGGCGTCAAGCGCCTCCAGCAGCTGCACCAGCGCGGTTTCCCGCCGCTTGATCAGCCACAGGACGGCACGGCGCGCCGAACGTGGGCCAAGCCCGGGCAGGCGCGACAGGGCGGCGGTCAGCGTCTCGATCTCTTGCGATGCCATGGATCGGGAGATAGGGCCTGCGCCTGATCTTAGAAAGCCCGCTCAGGAGTTCCCCACATCATGCGTATCATCTTCATGGGAACGCCCGATTTTGCGGTCCCCGCTCTGGTGGCTCTTGTCGAGGCGGGGCACGAGGTCGTGGCTGCCTATACGCAGCCACCGCGACCCGGCGGACGGCGGGGCAAGGAACTGACGCCCTCGCCCGTGCAACGGGAAGCCGAAGCGCGCGGGATCGAAGTGCGCCATCCGGTCTCGCTCAAGGGAGCGGAGGAACAGGCCGCCTTCGCCGCGCTGGAGGCAGACATTGCCGTCGTCGCGGCTTATGGGCTGATACTACCGCAGGCGGTGCTGGACGCGCCGCGCCTCGGGTGCCTCAACATCCATGCCTCGATCCTGCCGCGCTGGCGCGGGGCGGCACCGATCCAGCGGGCGATTCTGGCGGGCGATCCGACGACGGGGATCACCATCATGCAGATGGAAGCCGGGCTCGATACCGGACCGATGCTGGCGACGCTGCGCACAACGATCGACGCGAAGACGGCCGGGGAACTGACCTCCGAACTTGCGGACCGGGGCGCGCAGCTGCTGGTCGGCACCTTGCGCGACCTCGCCGTTCACCGCGCGGTGAAGCAGCCGGAGGACGGGATTACCTATGCCCGCAAGATCGACAAGGCCGAAGCGCGACTTGATTTCACCGCAAGCGCGACCGACGTGGAGCGTCAGGTGCGCGCCTTCATGCCCGTGCCGGGCGCGTTCTTCGAACTGGACGGCGAGCGCTACAAGGTGCTGGCGGCGCGGATCGTCGAGGGCTCCGGCGAGGTGGGCAGCACGCTCGACGATGCCTTGACGGTCGCGTGTGGGGAACAGGCGCTGCAGGTCACCCGCATCCAGCGCGCGGGCAAGCCGGCCATGGACGTAGCCGACCTGCTGCGCGGACGCCCCATTCCGGCAGGCACGAAGCTGGCCTGAGTTTAGGCCTTCTCGGGCATCCGGCGCTGCGGCGGCGCTTCGTCGGCCCAACGGGCGTGGCCTTCGCGCAAGGTCGCGGCGGTCTTTTCCCATGCGCTGAGGGGCTTGTCCCGGACGCGGATGTTGAAGCTGTCGGTGCCCCGAAATTCGAGGACTTCGGCGCCTTCCGGGCCTGCGGTGTAGGCATAGGGCACTTCGGCGCCGACGAAGAAGCCGTCGCCAGCAGCCAGCGTCTCGGTGCCCATGCGGATCGAGCCGGCGACGATGTAATAGAGGCAATCACAGTCGTGGCTGTGGAGCGGCAACGGGAAACCGCTCTTCACCCATAGCCGCGCGAGGCTCATATCCTCGCGGCGGTAGGGGACGTCGGCATATTCGCCCCTCACCTGCATCGCCTCCATCAGCAATGGCTGGGCGGCGGCGAGGTTGGGCGTATCACCCTCGTAAGTCATGCAGTCGCACTCTTCCAGCGCGGGAGCGTCAGCGCCGCGGAAGATCTGGAAGCGGGGCTCTTTGTTCTCGGCCATGGCAGGCTCCTTTCCCGGTGAGCGGATGGTGACACCGGATGCGCAGGACGCCAAGCCCATTGCGCGGCGGCACCAGTCCTGTATCGGCGGGGCGAAATGACCCGTTTTGCGCTCACTCTCGAATTCGACGGCAGCCCGTTCATGGGGCTGCAGCGGCAAGCCCATGGTCCCTCGGTGCAGCAATCGGTCGAGGATGCGGCTTTCATGGTCACCGGCGAGCGCGCCATCATGCACGCGGCCGGGCGTACCGATGCCGGAGTCCACGCGCTCGGAATGCGCGCTCATATCGACATCGCGAAGCCGTTCAAGGCGTATAAACTGCTGGGGGCACTCAACGACAGGTTGCGGCCTCATCCCATCGCGGTCCTGTCCTGCGAGGTCGTGCCCGACGACTGGCACGCGCGGTTTTCCTGCGTCGGCCGCGCCTACATCTACCGCATCGCCAATCGCCGTGCCCCGCTGACGCTGGAGAAGGGCAAGGCATGGATGGTGCCCAAGTCGCTCGATAGCGAGGCGATGCACCGCGCCGCGCAGATACTTGTGGGACTGCACGATTTCACCACGTTCCGTTCGGCGCATTGCCAGTCGAGTTCGCCGCTCAAGACGCTCGACCGGCTGGAAGTGCGACGCGAAGGCGAGATGGTGCTGATCGAGGCGGAAGCCCGCAGCTTCCTGCACCATCAGGTGCGCTCGATGGTCGGTTGTTTGGCACTCGTCGGCATGGGACGGTGGAGCGAAGAGGATCTGCGCGAGGCGCTTGCCGCGCGCGATCGCCGGAAGCTCGGCCTCAATGCGCCACCGGACGGGCTCTACTTCGTCCGGGCGGTCTATCCCGAGGCGTGAACCGGCCGAGCAGAACGCCTCAATAGACCGGATCGATAGACCAGCCGGTCAGCTTCAGCATCGCCAATCCGATGTCGCGCACTTTGCCGATGCGGGGGCTCCACGCCTTGTCGAAGCGGTAGCCCTTGGCGTCGACCGCCTCAAGCACCCATTCCGCGCCATCCGTACCCAGCGGATCGGCAATACCACATTCCTTGAGGACAGGCCGACGGTTCGCGACCGAGGATACCACTGTCAGCCACGATCCCGCCAATGCCGCTTCCAGCATGGCGGCTTCCTCCTTGCGCAACGGACGATCGAGGACCGGGCCGGGCACACCGGGGTCATAGCCGCCCCGTCCCGTCAGCGCGGTCGCGACCAGCCGCGGTGCCGCTGTCTCCAGCCCCATCACACGCACTACTACGGGTGCATGGAAGCTTCGTAGCCAGGTAAAACGGATCACGCTGCCCGATGCGTTGCCGGTGCCCGCCATTTCCGCAAGCGACGGCTCCTTTGCCGCGTACAGGAAGCGTGAATACCATTCCCGCTCGAACGCACTGAGCTGTGCCGCGCTTCGGACCTTGCCCTGATGCCGACATTGCGGGATCTGCTCACTCAGCGAAGCCGGGAAATAAACCGGAACGCCGCTCACCGCTAAGCCCTGCGCCGCCAACAGCAAGGGAACCGTGAATATCATCCCAGCCATTTCAATCTCCACCGGTGACATGAAAAAACGGGCGCACTCCCTTGGGAGCACGCCCGTTTTTTGCATCTTCGAACACCGTCAGGCTTACGCCTTGGCGACGACGCTTTCCGGCAGATCCTGCCCGAATACGCGCTGGTAGTATTCGGCCACCAGCATGCGCTCGGTCTCGTCGCACTTGTTCAGGAACGAGAGGCGGAAGGCGAAGCCGACGTCGTTGAAGATCGCCGCGTTCTGCGCCCAGGTGATGACCGTGCGCGGGCTCATCACCGTCGAGATGTCGCCGTTCATGAAGCCCTGGCGCGAGAAATCCGCGACCTTGACCATATTGGCGATCACCGACTTGTCGATCTGCGGCACCTTGGCGGCGACGATGCCGGTCTCGGTGGCGTGCGGCAGGTAGTTGAGCGCCACGACGAGGTTCCAGCGGTCCATCTGGCCCTGGTTGATCTGCTGAGTGCCGTGGTACAGGCCCGAGGTGTCGCCAAGACCCACCGTGTTGGCGGTCGCGAACAGGCGAAAGTGCTTGTCCGGACGGATCACGCGGTTCTGGTCGAGCAGGGTCAGCTTGCCCTCGGTTTCGAGGATGCGCTGGATCACGAACATCACGTCCGGGCGGCCCGCGTCGTATTCGTCGAACACCAGCGCGACAGGGTGCTGCAGTGCCCATGGCAGCAGGCCCTCGCGGAACTCGGTCACCTGCATGCCGCCGCGCAGGACGATGGCGTCGCGGCCGATCAGGTCGATGCGACTGATGTGCGCGTCGAGGTTGATGCGGATACACGGCCACTTGAGGCGCGCCGCGACCTGTTCGATGTGCGTCGACTTGCCGGTGCCGTGGTAGCCCTGCACCATGACGCGGCGGTTGAAGGCAAAGCCCGCCAGGATCGCGAGCGTGGTGTCCGGGTCGAACACGTACGTTTCGTCGAGATCAGGCACGCGCTCGTCGGCCACGGAGAAGGCCGGGACCTTCATGTCGATGTCGATCCCGAAAGTCTCGCGCACGTCGAGTTCGATGTCGGGAGCGGCCAGTATGGTGGCGTCGCGATTCTCGGTCTGGGTCTTGGAGTCAGTCATCGTAGGGCATCGCGTATAGGACCGGCCGCTGCATCGCAATAAGCTTTGGGCGACTTGCCTTGCTCAACTCGCGCATTTGGGAGGGAGGCTGAACAGATCGAGGAAGCGCTGGACCAGCGATGGGTCGCCTTCGATCCGCAGTGCCTGAACCTCTTCCCGCGGCCACTTGCCGTAGAATACCGCGAGGAACGGGAACCCGCCCTCGGCCGCGAAGACCAGATCGGGTTCCGGATCGCCATTGCTGGAGGGATGGATCGCCAGATCGCCCTGCCCCAGCCGCCCGGTGAATTTGCTGACCCCCACCTCGAAACGCACCGTCAGCGCCAGATCGCCGATCCGCTCAGGATGGATCATCGTGCGCAGCGAGAGCATCAGCGAGACCGGCGTGATCGGCAGCGTGGGATCGTGGAGGGTCGAGCGCACCGCCCAGCGCCCCAGTTCCTGCATGACCGGCTCCAGCGCCAGGCCCCATTCGGTGAGTCGGTAAACCTGCACCGAAGCGGGCGGCGGCAGCACTTCGCGCGCGACGATGCCGGTTCCTTCGAGGCTCTCCAGCCGCTCGGTCAACGTCTTGGCGCTCAGGCCCGGCAATTCGGCGCGGATCTCCGAGAAACGGCGAGGGCCGAGCATCATCTCGCGTATGATCGGCAGCGACCAGCGTTCGCCGATGAGTTCCATCGCGAAAGCCGCCCCGCAGGCATCCCCATACCAGCGGCCATGTGCGCGTTTCACACTATCCGTCGCGCTTTCCGAACGTATGGTTTCTTTTTGTGACTTCATGGTTGCTTTTAGTTACCACTGAGATCAGGTTCGGGCAAGAGGCGATTCGCCCTTCTGAAGGAGAGAGCAGATGGCACGCATGATCTTCGTGAACCTCCCCGTCACCGATCTGGAGCGCTCCAAGGCGTTCTACACCGCGCTCGGCTTCACCAACGAGCCGCGCTTCACCGACGACACGGCGGCTTGCATGGTGTGGTCGGAATCCATCTTCGTGATGATCCTGACGCACGACAAATGGCGCACCTTCACCGACCGCCCGATCCCCGACACCGGCTCCAGCGAAGTGGCGCTGTGCCTTGCATGTGAAAGCAAGGAAGAGGCCGCGGAGATGAAGGCCAAGGCTGCGGCGGCAGGCGGCACGCCCGACATCAATCCGCCACAGGACTATGGCTTCATGGTCAGCCACGCCTTCACCGACCTCGACGGGCATGTCTGGGAGACGATGTGGATGGACCCTGCCGCCGCCTCGGGGGAAATGGAAATCCCGACCACGGCGTGACATAAAAAAACGGGAGAGGGAGAAGACGATGCCTATCGATCCGACCTCACAGATAGAGATCACCGCTTACGAATGGGTGCCCTCCTTCGCGCAGGGGCAGGTCCGCGATTTGCGCCCGCGCTGGGCCTGCGAGGAATACGCCCTGCCCTACAAGGTGCGCCTGATCAGCGCGATCGAGCGTCCCGAATGGTACTATGACGACCAGCCCTGGGGGCAGGTGCCCTTCGTCCGTGACGGCGAGGTCGGGATATTCGAAAGCGGCGCCACGCTCATACATCTCGCCGAGAAGGCGGGCGCCCTGCCTCCGACCGGCTCGCAGGAACGGGCAAAAATCTTGAGTTGGTTGTTCGGCGCGTTCAACTCGATCGAGCCTTTCGTGATGGAGTTCGTCAACTGCACGTTTTTCTCGCGCAAGGAGGACTGGGCACCGCTGCGCCGCCCTTCCCTGACTACCGCGCTGGAAGGCCGCCTCAAGCGCCTCGAAACGGCGCTGGGGGCCAGCGAGTGGCTGGCCGGGGACTTCTCGATCGCCGATATCGCGATGACCACGATCCTGCGCGCCATCCCCGACCCGTCCGTGCTGGCGCCGACGCCCGCACTCGCGGCGTACGTCGAGCGCGGCATAGCTCGCTCTGCGTTCCAGCGTGCGCTGGAGGCGCAACTCGCGCCTTTCGCCGAGCATGATCCGAAGACCAAAGCCAAGGCCGAAAACCCTGCCAAGGAAGGAGTCTGACATGACCTACGTAGAAGGTTTCGTGATCGCCGTCCCCAAGGCGAACAAGGACAAGTTCATCGCCCACGCCGAGATGGGCGACGCCGTCTTCATGGAGCACGGCGCCACCCGCGTTCTCGAATGCTGGCAGGACGACGTGCCCGAAGGCAAGCAGACCGACTTCTTCCGGGCGGTGGAGTGCAAGGAGGACGAGGCGGTGGTCTTCTCGTGGATCGAATGGCCCGACAAGGAGACCCGCGAAAAGGGCATGGCTGCGGTCATGGACGCGATGAACACCGACCCGCGCATGGATCCGGAGAAGAACCCCATGCCTTTCGACGGCATGCGCATGATCTACGGCGGCTTCCAGCCCGTCGTCACGCTGGGAGGCTGAGCTATGGGCAACCCTGTAGGCAGCTTCATCTGGTACGAGCTGATGACCAGCGATTCCGACGCCGCGGCCGCCTTCTACGGCAGTGTCGTCGGCTGGAAGATCGGCGCCAACGTCATGCCGGAAATGACCGGCGATTCCGGCATGGACTACCGCATGATCGAGCGCATCGATGGCGGCGGCGCGGGCTGCGGCTATACCGGCGGCGTCTTCGCATTCGACGACGAGATGATCGGACAGGGCGCTAGCCCCGCGTGGATGGGCTACATTTACGTCCCCAACGTCGATGCAAAAGTGGCCGAGATCACGGCTGAGGGCGGCGCCATCCACGTCCCCGCCACCACCATGGAAGGCGTCGGCCGCTTCGCCATGGTGACCGACCCGCAGGGCGCCGCGTTCTACGTGATGACGCCGGAACCGCCCGCCGACGATCCCGACGCCACCAGCGACGTGTTCAGCGTGGACAAGCCGCAGACGGTGCGCTGGAACGAACTCGTCACGCCGGACGACGATGCGGCGGTGGCGTTCTATACGAAGCACTTCGGCTGGGCCCAGCAAGGCGCGATGCCGATGGGGCCGCTCGGCGACTACCGCTTCCTCCAGCTGGAGGACGTGCAGATCGGCGCGGTTATGAAGCAGGCTGATTTCATGCCGGTGCCAGGCTGGACCTACTACATCGGCGTGGACGATATTGACCGCGCACTGACCGCAGTAAAGGACGGCGGCGGCAAGCCTATGGGCGATCCGCAGCAGATCCCCACCGGCGAATACACCGTCCACGCCTTCGATCCGCAAGGCGCCTACTTCGGCCTCGTCGGGCCGCGCAGATAACCGGGCGGACGGTGATTGACGCCGTCCATTCGTTCCATCAATGTTCCACCCTCATCTAAGGGAGAATCCCGATGGCCGACTACACCTTCTTCACCAACCCGATGTCGCGCGGACAGATCGCCCGCTGGGCGCTGCACGAGGCCGGGGCGGACTACGAACAGGTTCTCGTCGACTGGAAGGACAAGCCCGCCGCGTTCCTAGACGCCAACCCGATGGCCAAGGTGCCGACGCTGATCCACCATGCCGACGACGGCGACCGCGTCATCACCGAAGCCGCCGCGATCTGCCTCTATCTGGCAGAGATGAACCCCGAGGCGCACCTGCTCCCCAACGACGGCGAGATGGCGGACTACTACCGCTGGACCTTCTTCGCCTCCGGCCCGATCGAGCAGGCGATCACCTCGCGAGCGCTCAAGTTCGAGCCGACCCCGCAGCAGGAGATGATGGCCGGCTGGGGCAGCTTCGAACGCACCCTCGCCGCGATAGAGGAAAAGCTGGCCGAGGACGACTGGGTCTGCGGCACCCGCTTCACCATGGCCGACGTTTATGTCGGCAGCGCGATCGACTGGGGCATGACCTTCGGCATCATCCCGCCGCTGCCCCCGCTCGTGGCCTATGCCGAACGTTGTCAGGAACGCCCCGCCTACCGCACAGCCAAGGGCATCGACGGCAAGCTGATAGAGGAGATGAAGAAATGACGGCCAAAAACCGGATCTGCCTCTGGTACGACGGCACCGCCGAGGACGCTGCGAACTTCTACGCCACCGTCTTCCCCGACACCCGCGTCGATTCCGTACAACGTGCACCGACGGATTATCCGGACGGGAAGGAAGGCAACGTCCTCGTGGTCGAGTTCACGGTGATGGGGATCGAATGCATCGGCCTCAACGGCGGCCCGCAGTTCCCGCAATCGGAATCGTTCTCGTTCCAGGTCGCCACCGACACGCAGGAAGAGACCGACCGCTACTGGAACGCCATCGTCGGCAACGGCGGGGCGGAGAGCATGTGCGGCTGGTGCAAGGACAAGTGGGGCCTCAACTGGCAGATCACTCCTCGCGCCCTCACGAACGCGATGGCGAACCCCGATCGCGCTGCAGCCAAGCGGGCGATGGAAGCGATGATGACGATGCGCAGGATCGACATCGCCGCGATCGAGGCGGCGGTGAAAGGCTGATGCTGGCACTCTACGGCCACCCCTTCTCGTCCTACACCTGGAAGGCGCAGATCGCGCTGCTGGGATCGGGGCTGGAACATGAGTTCCGCATCGTCGACGGCGATCACCCCGATCATGGCAAGATCGTCGCCATGGCCGGACCAGCGGGCAAGTTCCCGGTCCTGCAGGACGGCCAGAACCTGATCTTCGAGGCGACTTCGATCATCGAGCACCTGCAACTGCACCATGTCGAGCCGGATGTCCTGCTGCCCTCCGATGCCGAAGCGGCGATCGGCGTACGCATGCTCGACCGGGTTTTCGACAACTACGTCATGGGCAATATGCAGGAGGTCGTGAACGAATACATTCGCGATGCCGAAAACCCGGACATGACCCGCATCGGCGAAGCGCGGGAACGGCTGGAACGCAGTTACGCCTGGTTGGAGGGCTGGCTTCAGTACTACCCGGCGCAAGGCCAGGTTACCCTGATCGAGTGCGCCGCCGCGCCCTCGCTGTTCTACGCCGACTGGGTCCTCCCCATCGCCGAGACATTCACGCGCCTGAAGGAATGGCGCGCGCACCTGCTCGCCCTGCCGCCGGTCAGCGCCTGCGTCGAGGCCGCCCGCCCGTACCGCGCGTTCTTCCCTCTGGGCGCGCCTGATCGAGATTGAGGAGAACAACGATGAGCAACGAACTGTCCGTCACCCGCTACATCGCCGCACCGCCTGCGAAAGTGTGGGACGTCATGGCCAACCGCCAGAACGAATGGTGGTGCCCTACCCCATGGCGCGCCGAGGTCGATGAACAGGACAAGCGCCCCGGCGGCGTGTGCAAGATGAAGATGTACGGCCCCGACGGCGAAGTCATGCCCCAGAACGGCATCTACCTTGCCTATGAGGAAGGCAAGCGCTTCGCCTCTACCGATGCGGTAGTGGACGATCTCCAACCGAGCGGGCCGTTCATGATCGGCATCTGGGAAGTCGCTCCTGAAGGCGAAGGCACGCGCTATACCGCCACCGCCCGCCACTGGAGCGCGGATACCTGCAAGCAGCATGAGGAAATGGGCTTTACGCAAGGCTGGGCCGCCTGTGCGGACCAGTTGGCAGCGATCTGCGAGGGCGAGGACGAATGACGCGCCCTGCTCCTCTTTCACTTCGTCACCCTGAAACAAGTTTAGGGTGACGGGGAATGTAGGGCCGAGATAGGTCCTACCCGAAAGCCGCCGCGTTCTTGAGGACCTGATACGCCTCGACCACCCCCTGCAGCCGCGCGGCATGGCTGTGATCGCCGCCGTTGTGGTCGGGATGATACTGCCGCAGAAGCCGCGTATAGCGAAACCGCAGGGTCTTGCGGTCGATGTCCCCGTCCAGCCCCAGCGTCTCCAAAGCCTTGCGCTCGTTCGGAGTGAAGCGCGCGTTTTCGGGCTTCAGGTCAGCCCTGCGCCGCTTCACATGCGCCCTCGCCCGTGCCTGAATCGCCTCAAGCGGGTCGGAGAAGTTCGCCCAGTTCGGCGCCTGATCCACGCCCGCATCAGGCCGGAACGCACGGGTCTGCGTTTCCCAACCGTGGAGCGGCGACTGGGCGCGCATGATCTCCTCTGCTTCCATGCCTTCGAAGTAGTCGTAGCCCGAATTGAACTGGCGCACATGCTCGAGGCAGAACCAGCGGTAGTCGCCCGGCCCATCGAACCCGGACGGCCGACCGCCCGGAGCACGAAACTCGCCCGCCTCATCGCACCCCGGCCAGGCGCACTCGTGACCGGTGGATTCGAACCTTCCATGAAATCTATGCTGTCTCACCGGCTTCCAGATGGGACATCGATCGCCTAAATGGAACCCCATGTCTGGACCACTCGAACAGGAAATGCGGCAGCTTCTGACCGCCGCCTTCGCTCCCACGTCGCTTGACGTGGTCAACGATTCCGCCACGCACCGCGGCCATACCGGCGATGACGGCAGCGGCGAATCGCACTTCACCATCCTGATCGAGAGCCCGCAGTTCGCCGGTGTCTCACGTCTGCAGCGCCAGCGACTGGTAAATGCGGCGCTGGGCGACATTCCCGGCAATCGCGTCCATGCGGTGGCGATCAAGGCCAGCGCGCCGGGGGAATAAGCGCGAAGCCCGTAGACATACACCCGTCATCCCAGCGAAGGCTGGGACCGCTGGCAATGCTTTAGGCGATAGCTGGCCGAACAACACCCTGCCGTTGGGTGGGTTGTTCACGGCCAGCGATCCCAGCTTTCGCTGGGATGACGGCGTGTTGCCCTGTAGCTTGCTCAGGGCAAACACCCCGGTTGCCCTTTGCGCCTTGCCCGACTAAGGCGCGCACCATGCCGACACCTCTGACTTTCGCCGTGCCCAAGGGCCGAATCCTCGACGAAGCGCTGCCCCTGATGGCGCGCGCCGGTGTGATTCCCGAGGCGGAGTTCCATGACAAGAAATCGCGCGCTCTCTCCTTCGCCTGCGAAAACAGTGACATGCGCCTGATCCGCGTACGCGCTTTCGATGTCGCCACGTTCGTCGCGCATGGCGCCGCGCAAGTCGGCATCGTCGGCTCGGACGTGGTGGAGGAGTTCGCCTATTCCGACCTCTACGCGCCCGTGGACCTGAACATCGGCCACTGCCGCCTCTCGGTGGCGGAAAAGGTCGGCGAGACCGGCGGCGCGCTGCCCTCGCACTTGCGGATCGCCAGCAAGTACCCGAACCTCACCCGCCGCCACTTCGAGAAGCTGGGTGTACAGGCCGAAGTCGTGAAGCTGAACGGCGCGATGGAGCTGGCGCCCTGCCTCGGTCTGTCGAGCCGGATCGTCGATCTGGTCTCCACCGGCCGCACGCTCAAGGAGAACGGTCTGGTCGAAACCAGCCGCATCCTCGACATTTCCGCGCGCCTGATCGTCAACCGCGCTGCCCTCAAGACCGACGAGCGCGTCGCCGCTCTGGTCGAGGCCTTCCGCGCGCTGGTGGCGGAAAAGGAAGCCGCCTGATGCTGCGCCTTTCAGCCAAGGACCCCGGTTTCGCCGAGGCCTTCGCGCGCGTGGTCTCCGACCGCCGCGAAAGCGCGGTTGACGTGGCCGCCGACGTCGCCGCGATCCTCCGGGACGTGCGCGAGCGTGGTGATGCAGCGCTTGCCGATCTCACGGCGAAGTTCGACGGCCATGACCTCGACCAGACCGGCTGGAACGTCGATGCCGCTACCTGCAAGGCCGCCTTCGACGCGCTCGAACCGACCTTGCGCGCAGCGCTGGAACTCGCGGCAGAGCGTATCCGCGCCTACCACGCCGCGCAGTTGCCCGAAAACCGTGACTACACCGATGCCGCCGGCGTGCGCCTTGGCGCGACGTGGAATGCGGTGGATGCGGCGGGTCTCTACGTCCCCGGCGGCCGAGCGGCCTATCCGTCCTCGCTGCTGATGAACGCGATCCCCGCCAAAGTCGCAGGCGTCGAGCGTCTCGTCGTCGTCACGCCGACGCCGAAGGGCGAGGTCAATCCGCTCGTCCTCGCCGCCGCGCACCTTGCGGGCGTGGACGAAGTGTGGCGCGTGGGCGGTGCCCATGCCGTCGGCGCGCTCGCTTATGGCACCGACCGCATCGCCCCCGTCGACGTGGTGACTGGCCCCGGCAATGCCTGGGTGGCCGAAGCCAAGCGCCAGCTCTACGGCGTCGTCGGCATCGACATGGTCGCGGGGCCGAGCGAAATCCTCGTCATCGCGGACGCCAAGAACGAGCCGCGCCGGATCGCCGCCGACCTGCTCAGCCAGGCCGAGCACGACCCGACCTCGCAGTCAATCCTCATCACCGACGACGCGGCTTATGCCGATGCGGTGGCTGAGGCAGTCGAAATCGAACTGGCCGCGCTCACCACCGAGAAGACCGCCCGCGAAAGCTGGAGCGTCAACGGCGTCATCGTCGACGTCGCCAGCTTCGACGAAGCGCCCGCGCTCGCCAACGCGCTGGCCGCCGAACACGTCGAGATCGCCACTGACGACCCCGAAAGCCTTATGCGCCGCATCCGGCACGCCGGTTCGGTATTCCTCGGCCGCATGACCCCCGAGGCGGTCGGCGATTACGTCGCCGGGCCCAACCACGTCCTGCCCACCGGGCGCCGCGCGCGGTTCTCCTCGGGCCTCTCGGTCCTCGATTTCATGAAGCGGACCAGCTTCATCCAGCTCGATTCCGCGGCGCTGGAGGCCATCGGCCCCGCCGCCGTCGCCCTTGCCGAAGCGGAAGGGCTTCCCGCGCACGCGCGCTCCATTTCCGTAAGGCTGAACTCATGAGCAATCCCAAGCAGAAGCGCGCCGCCGCGCGCCTCGCCGCCGTCCAGGCGCTGTACCAGTTCGACATGGAGGGCACCCCGATGGCCTCCCTGCTCGACGAATTCCACCGCCACCGCCTCGGCATGGAGATCGACGACGCGCAGTTCGCGCAGGCCGAAGTCGCGTTCTTCGACGACGTGGTGAAGGGCACCATCGCCCGCCGCGACGAGATCGACGAACTGCTGGCCTCCAAGCTGACCGAGGGCTGGTCGCTGGGCCGTCTCGACAAGACGATGTTGCAGATCATGCGCGCGGGCGCCTACGAACTCATGGCCCGCGCCGACATTCCGACCGGCGCGGCGATCAGCGAATATCTCGACGTGTGCCACGCCTTCTTCGACCCGCGCGAGGCGAAGTTCCTCAACGGCGTGCTCGATTCTGTGGCGAAGTCGGTCCGCTGACGGCATAGTTCCGGGATGACCGGCGAGCACGCCTTCATCCACGCGCTGCGCGCCATCGCTACCGACCCCGCCGCACGGCGGCTGGCGGACGATGCCGCCGTGCTCCAGATCGGCGGCGAGGCACTGGTGCTGACGATGGATACCGTCGTCGAGGGTGTGCACTACCTGCCCGATGACCCGCCGCAGGACGTGGCGTGGAAGCTGGTGGCGGTGAACGTCTCCGACCTTTCCGCCAAAGGGGCGACGCCGGCGGGGTGCCTCTATTCGCACGCGCTGGGCGATTCCGCGTGGGACACCGCGTTCCTCACCGGGCTGGACGAGGCCTGCCGCCGTTTCGCCATCCCGCTGCTGGGCGGCGATACGGTCCGCATGCCGGAAGGCGCGCCGCGCAGTTTCTCGCTGACGGCGCTCGGCACCGGGGCCAAGGGTTGCCCGGTGCCTTCGCGCACGGCGGCGCGGCCGGGTGACCGGGTCTGGGTCAGCGGGACCATCGGCGATGCGGGGTTGGGGCTGAAAGCCGCGCTGGGCGACCTCGATGGAGACGCAACCGCCCTCACCGCGCTGCTCGCCCGTTACCGCCGCCCTGCGCCCGAGCCTCGCTTGGGCGTCGCACTGGCGCCGCTGGTCCACGCTATGATGGATGTTTCCGACGGACTCATGGTCGATGCCTCGCGCATGGCCGAGGCCAGCGCGGTAGGCGTGACGCTGGACGTCGGCGCAGTGCCGCTTTCCGCGGCCCTCCGCACCGTCGCAGGAGAAGTTCTGGAGGTCCGGCTGGCAGCGATGGCCGCCGGGGACGACTACGAACTGCTGTTCACCGCGGCGCTCGAAAATACAGCGCGCATTCTTGAAGCCGCGAGCACCCTGAACCGGCAGGTTACGGCAATCGGCACGATCGAAGCAGGAGCGGGGCTGTCGCTGCATCACGAAGGCGCTGCACTGCCCTTGCCCGAACGCCTGGGTTACCAGCACTGACGTCGGTGCGTGGCCCGGTCGCCATGCCGCCGATGACGGCACCGTTCCGGCGCATATCCCTGCTTGCCACTCCCCCACCTTCCCTATAGCCCTAGTCGCCGCGAGCGGGAAAACCCGTCGCTACAACATAATGGGAAGGGGACGTCTTCGTGAATCTCATCACGATCGCAATAGTCCTGGGACTTCTGGCCATCGTCTATGGCTTCGTCACAAGTCGTCAGGTGCT
>Ga0308159_1000644_pt1 | contig 71589 bp, 60 predicted proteins | sample PhyCR1_FD_201040 | JGI IMG/M metagenome (GOLD analysis project Ga0308159, IMG submission 201040) | Phyllosphere microbial communities from UC Gill Tract Community Farm, Albany, California, United States - DLSLC.R1 | ecosystem: Host-associated > Plants > Phyllosphere > Unclassified | place: USA...
TTCGGTACCGAAAAGGCTACATAGTAATTATTGGTATAGTAAAAAATACCGGTACCAATGTTAAAAAAGGTATTGTTGATGTTCTGCTGGAACGCAGGGTCATTCGCATCGGGCACATAGCCGTTACCGATTTGGTTATACAGCCCCACGTTATGGAAGGTTGCCCCGGCTTTTAGTCCTAAAGCCAAACGGTGTTCGCCGCCTAATCGAAGGGTGTAACTAAAATCTGCATACACGTTGGTTTCTTTTACCGGGCCAATCTGGTCGGTAATAGCTGATAATCCCAATCCTACGTTTTTACCTACAGGGCTGTGCCCCGAGAACGTACCTGTGCTTGGGGATCCATCAATGTCTACCCATTGCTTACGGTACAGTAAACCTATCGAAAGGTTTTCTTTACTCCCCGCATACGCCGGGTTAATGACGTTCATATTGTACATGTACTGTGTGTAATGTGGGTCTTGCTGCGCGTTCATGTCCGCAAGCCCCGACAATGCCAATAATGCCGCTAAGTATATTTTTTTCATTCTGTGCGTGTAAAAGAGTTATGCAATAATTTCCCCGCTTTACAGCGGGAAACTATTGATATATTAGTATAGTTAGTTTTGTCTGTTAATGTAAATCCATCCGGTTTTGTTACCTGTAGTTGCACTGTTAAAAGTGTAGAAATACGTACCTGTAGGCAATTCATCTCCGTTAGATCCTTGTCCGCCCCACTCGTTCCTGTAGTTATTTTTGCTATACACTTCTTTACCATAACGGTTAAAGATGCTTATTTTAGTAACGTTGTAACCGCTAAGATCGAAGGTGTTGTTTTTATCACTATCGCCCGGAGAAATACCACGCTGAATTTGGCAGGCACCTGTAACCAGTGCAAGTGGCGCAACATCATAACATCCTGAAGCATTTTCGGCACGAATGTATACCGTACCCTCATTACCTGCAAGTGGGTAAATAGTTGGTGTAGTAATAGCATTAACATCTGCGGTAGCATCTGCCTCCGAAGCATAATAACCTAATGTAAAGTCTGTACCAATTTCTGCAATTACAGCAGTAAGGTTAAACGGCGAACAGCCTTCTATCGAAAGGTCATCGGCAAGAGCCGGTACTTCTAAAGTCTCGATAGTAAATGATCCTGTTACAGAACAATTACCATTACTTAATACCACATAAATGGTTTGAGGGCTTGTAGTATTAGTAAAAGCTGAAGGTGTGGTGATAGCATTGGTAGCAGCAGCATCTGTATAATAAGTAACAGCTACACCGGTTTGACCATTCACTAAAGCAGCTTCCTGACTAGTTAAATTAAAAGTAACACCATTAGTATCGCATAATGCAAGTGGTGCTATAGTAGCTACCACAGGGGCAGCATTTATAGTTATAGTTTGAGAATCTGTATCGCCGGTAAGGCAAATTGTAGCATCATCTGCAACAGTGTAAGTTACTGTATATGTACTTGGCGCACTACCAGCTACGTTAATTTCGCCAGTAGCAGCATCGATAACTAAACCTGTCGCAGGTGCAACGGTATAAATACCTCCATCCGTAAAGCCTGTTCCTTTAACTACGGTAACGTTAGCATCGCCTGCACATACGCTAGTGTCAGTAAGTGTAAAATCAGCAACTGCTGTTGTAGCCGGGTTAACTGTTACGGTAACTTTTGTTGGTAAGCTTTCGCATCCGCCCGGAGTTGTCTGAATTACATAAAAATCAAATGATCCGGTAGCCGATGTATCTGGTGTAGGTGCGCCTCCCGGTAATGGTACAGAACTTGCATCTACCCATGTAATTGTATTACCCGTAGCACCTGTAGCAACTAACGCAGTAGCTGTTTGGTTTTGGCAGTATGAAATGGTTGAAGGAGCTACTGTAGGCGGAGCCGGTACTGCATCGCTATACGTGATTGTAATAGTAATAAAACAACTTGGGCTACCCCAGTTAAATTTATAAACACCCGGTACGGTAAAGCCAGAAATTGCAGTAGTATTTAATATAGGGTCGGCTATGGTTGTTGCGGCAGGGTTACTTGCATCTGCAAACCATGTACCTAAACCTGTAGCTGTAACAGTTGTTGTAGTTGTAGTACAGCCTATAGCCGCAGCAGTTGTACTTATAGCCTGATCTAAGCCATAAGAAAAGTACGATCCTGTAGGGATGTTTACATTTACAGATAATGTTGTGCCATCATCATTAAGTGCATATTTTGTTAGCGATGCCGCCGGAAAAGAAGGATCTGACGATACTACCAGGTATTTAACATCCGATGGTAAATTTGCCTTTGCAGCGCTAATAGTTACATCTGCAATGCTACCTGTTTTTTGTACTTTCCAGGTTCTTGCAATACGGTTAACACAGTTTCCGGGTACAATTGTGTTACCTAAACCGTTGTCTGCCGTCATAAAGTAAGAGTTTGTTGCATCTATAATAGTGGTGTTACCCGCATTAGTCGCAGGGAAAGCGGCAGATGCATCTTTATTATACACCGATATAAGAGCATTGTTGTGTACCGAACGTGATTGTTTTTGGTAAAGGCCTGAAGCATCATCCCTGGCAATGCCGGTAATATTAAATTTATAATCCGCATCGGCAGCCCAAAAAATGCTTCCGTCTGGCGCGGTATAATCTCGGTTGGTGCTAGATTGCCCCTGAGTTAAAGTAACCCCATATTTTACTGCAAGGTACGATTCTACTTTGTTTACATCAGCATCTGAAAGATTGGTATTGAAAGTAATAACCTCGGCGATGCCGCCTGTAAATGCCTCACTAAAAGCATTACTACCAAGATATAAGCCCTGTGAGACAGATGGGTAGTAAGTAGGATCAAAATTATTAGTAACATTTGCTCTGTCACCATTTCTCTTACCACTGAATTCGTTAGAAGTGGCACTAGTATTTACACCTTTACTTAACAAAATAATACCTGAAGTTTCAGGATATGTACGTGTACCTTGCCCTGCAGGATAATCATTACTTCCAGGATCTTCGTAATAATCAGCTGTACTACCAATGCCTAGTGTAGGACTACTAGAATTAGGTATACCTGTTTGAGTTCTAAATCCTGGTTTAAACTGCCAACGATTGGTTGTATTATTAAAGCCCGAGAGATTATATGTAAACGCAGTATTTTTATTTACTAAATTATTATACGTATTTGCTACTATAAAAACAGAACCCTGTGACCCTAAAATATCTACAGTACTGGTATTAGAAAGATTCACAGTTACACTATTTGAACCATTAAACTGAAGAAATGGATTAAAATTGAAATTACCATTATTGGTTGTGCCCGGAGTATATATTGGCATACTACCAGTTGTAGTTTGCGTTACTGCATACGTATTAGCGGTTGTACCACCAACACTCGACCATGACGAAACCCCATTAATACCGTTTACTACAATTGGGGTTGCGGCAGTAGTACCTGTTGCACTCGTAGATTTAAACCAGCTTGTTAAACTCGCGTTTACACCACCTGGTGATTGTGCAAAAGAACTCCCTGCATAAAGCAGGAATAATATTAACAAAGCCTTCGAAGACTTTAATGATTGTGACTTAGCAGAAAGATAATTTTTCTTCATTATTGATTAGCTTTAATATGGTTTAATGTAATTGAAATGCATCCTGTTTTAAATCTAGTTGTACAATCGTTATTAAAATAAGCAATAAAAGTGTGTATTATACACTTAAAATTCAAATATAATAATCTTGTTTTTAAAATGAGTTTTAACTTTTAAAAATTAAACTCTAATTAATTAACAATAGCTTATTGTTTAATTTACTTAATCAAAAAATATCGTTTGATGTCACTACAACAGCTATAAAAAGTAGTTTTTAAACAATAACATCATCATGCCGTAAACTTCTAATTTTTAAGGTGCTCCGGCTTTCACTAATGTTTCAAAACCTATAAAAATTGTTTCAGTAGATTAGTTTTAGCAGCTTTTGTTAACATTTAATCCTGAAAACACCTTACGGTTTATCAAGGGGTATAAAAAATAACTTTTCCTGTAAAATGTATTTACATCTAAAAAAATATTATTTGTAAATTTTAAATTGTTAAGATTTAATTATGATGATATTCCAAATTGGCAAAACACCAATTTTTAAAATATGGCAAACACTTATTCATTAAATATAGGCAGGCTTATATTTAATTTAATCTTTATTGGGTTTTAGAAAATTGTTATTTTTAAGTTTTTACAAAATTTCAATAATTATTTAAAACTCAAAATCGAATCCTTTTTTGGTAAGTTTTTCGTAAATAGCTTCATCAAAAACAAACAGTTTAGCAGCGCGGTGTGAAACATCTTTTTGTTTTTCATCTAATGGCCGAAGTAATTTCATATGCAGTATTTTTCTCCTGAAATTAGATTTATCCATTTCTATATCTAATATCTCTTCATATAATTTCATAAGTTCAAACAAAGTAAATTTTTGTGGTAAAAGGTTAAAACCTACCGGAGTTTGTTTTACACGGCTACGTAAATTTGTAAGGCTGTACTGCAATATTTCGTTATGGTCGTAAATAAGTTTAGGTATATCTTTTATTTTGTACCATTGTGCAGCCGATGCTGTAAAACCAGCTTTAACATTATAATCTTCCCTTTTAACAAGAGCATAATATCCTATGGTAATTACCCGCCCTAACGGAAATCGATTTGGCTCTCCAAATGCTTTTAATTGTTCCAGGTAAATATTATCAAGACCGGTAAGGTCACTTAAAAGCCTTCTGGCAGCAGCATCAATACTCTCATTTTCGGTAATCCAGCCTCCCGGTAAACCCCATTCACCTTTTCTAATACCTTCACCGTGTTGTACCAGCAATACCTCAAGGCTTCCTTTATCAAAACCAAAAACAACACAATCTATTGTTATTGCATTCATTACAGTGCGCTCTACTACTCTGCCCGACTCCTTATCTATAAACTTTTTTAGCATAACCTGGCTTAACAGAAACGAATATACTAAAAAATTTAAATGGCACAAACTGAAGCATTCATATAAAGTTATACGTATACAAACAATTAGATAATAAATTCATTAAAAAAGTTAGCTCAATTTTTTGTTGATATCGAAAAAAAATCATAAACTTGTGGTCAAATTAACCATTATAAAAATCGTTGTAGTTGTTAATTGAAATTTGTATTATTATATAAAAAATTTAACAACATAAGCGTATGCTTTTTTTAGGAATAGATTTAGGCAGTTCATCAATAAAACTATCGGTACTTAATGCCGAAACGGGTCAAACTATTGGAGCAGTTAGTGTACCTGATTTTGAAATGGAAATGGCTGCACCCCAATTTGGCTGGGCAGAACAGGACCCTAACCAATGGTGGCATTATATACAGGCAGGGATTAAAACACTGGGGCATACTATCGACCTTAAAAAAATAGAGGCAATAGGTATTGCTTACCAAATGCACGGATTGGTATTGGTCGATAAAAACCTTAATCCTCTGCGCCCATCAATAATATGGTGCGATAGCCGTGCGGCAAGCATTGGTAATGATGCTTACGACCTTATGGGACATGCAAAAAGCCAAAGCATGATTTTAGGTTCTCCCGGTAACTTTACAGTATCTAAACTTAAATGGGTTAAAGATAATGAGCCTGAGATTTTTGCGAAAGCAGCCTACATGATGCTTCCCGGCGATTTTATCGCAGCGAAATTATCTGGAGTAGCACAAACCAGCACATCTGGATTATCTGAAGCTGCCTTATGGAATTTTGCCGAAGGCCGACTTGCCACAGAAGTTTTAGAAGCCATGGATTTACCAATAACCATCGTTCCTGAAATTGTACCATCATTCGGTCAGCAATCTATAATAAATTCAAATGTAGCTTCTGCGCTTGGCCTTAGCGCTAATACTAAAATAACATACCGTGCCGGCGACCAGCCCAACAATGCATTATCGCTTAACGTGCTTAAGCCGGGCGAAATTGCTACTACAGCAGGTACATCGGCCGTGATATATGCCGTCACTGAGAAAAATGCTTACGATACAAGCAACCGTGTAAATACATTTTTACATGTAAATGATACTGAATTTGAAAAACGTAACGGCGTACTGCTTTGTATTAACGGCTCTGGTATTTTATACCAGTGGTTGCGCAAAGTAATGTCGCTTGGGGCTGATGGTGGCAGTTTAGTATCCTACGATAAATTAAATGCCGAGGCAGCAAAAGCTACTCCGGGAGCTAAAGGCCTGCGTTTTTATCCTTTCGGCAATGGTGTTGAACGAATTTTTAACAACAAGCCAGCAATATCGGGCATTCAAAACCTAAACTTTAATATACACCAGTCGCCAGAGTTAGTACGTGCTGCATGCGAGGGTATTGTATTTGCTATGAATTATGGTTTTGATATCATGAAAGAAATTGGCGTATCGGGTAACGTGGTACGTGCCGGTAAGGCGAACCTGTTTTTAAGCCCTGTGTTTAGGGAAATTTTCGCTAACACTACCCAAACTACGGTTGAACTTTACAATACATCTGGTGCCGATGGTGCCGCACGTGGTGCCGCTTATGGTTTTGGTTTTTACAATTTTATAGATGAAGCCTTTAGCAGCCTCGAATGCCTGGAGCGTGTAGAGCCAGCAATTGCGCTATCTAACCAGTACATTGAAATTTACCAACAATGGAAAGAAAATATTAATATTGAAAATAAAAATTATGAGTACAACAAAACAAGCCTACTTTAAAACTGTAGACAAAATAAAATTTGAAGGCCGCGACAGCCAGAATCCTTTAGCATTTAAATGGTATGACGAGAATCGCGTTGTTGCCGGTAAACCGTTAAAAGACCACTTTAAGTTTGCTATGGCCTACTGGCATACACTGGTTAATACTGGTGGCGACCCTTTTGGCCCGGGAACCGAAAAACATTCTTGGGACAGTAACGAAGATGCCGTTGCCCGTGCTAAAGATAAAATGGATGCCGGCTTTGAGTTTATGGAAAAACTGGGTATACCATACTACTGCTTTCATGATGTAGATTTAGTAGATGAAGCACCAACTTTAGAAGAGTTCGAACAACGTGTTAAAGCCGTTGTTGAATATGCTAAAGAAAAACAAAAAGAAACGGGTATTAAATTACTTTGGGGTACCAGCAACCTGTTTAGTAATCCGCGTTACATGAACGGTGCCTCTACAAACCCAAATTTTGATGTTGTAGCTTATGCAGGTGCCCAGGCAAAAATTGCTATTGATGCTACTATTGCATTAGGTGGCGAAAACTACGTTTTTTGGGGTGGCCGCGAAGGTTACATGAGCCTGCTAAATACAGATATGAAACGTGAGCAGGAGCACTTGGCTCAGTTTTTAACTATTTGTAGAGATTATGCACGCAGCCAAGGGTTTAAAGGTACTTTCCTTATCGAACCGAAACCAATGGAGCCTATGAAGCATCAGTACGATTTTGATGCAGCCACTTGCATTGGTTTCCTAAACCAGTACGGTTTACAAAACGATTTTAAATTAAACCTTGAAGTAAACCACGCTACACTTGCAGGCCATACTTTCGAGCATGAAATGCAGGTAGCAGCCAATGCTGGTATGCTGGGCAGCCTTGATGCTAACCGTGGAGATTATCAAAACGGCTGGGATACAGATCAGTTTCCTATAGATATTTACGAAGTTACACAGGCTATGATCGTGTTTTTACAAAGCGGTGGCCTACAGGGCGGCGGTATTAATTTTGATGCTAAAGTACGCAGGAACTCTACCGATTTAGAAGATAAATTTATTGCCCACATTAGTGGTATGGATGTTTTTGCACGCGGACTTATTAGTGCTGAACATATACTTAAAAACACTAACTATACTAAACTTCGTGAAGACCGTTATGCATCATTTGATGGTGGTAAAGGATCTGAATTTGAAAATGGTAAACTTACTTTACAAGACCTTAACGCTTATGCCCGCCAAAACGGTGAGCCGAAACAACTAAGCGGAAGGCAGGAATTATTTGAACAAATAATTGCAAATGCTTATTAGTAATCTATTTTACTTGAAATAATAAAAGGCAGTCCATAACGGGCTGCCTTTGTTTTTATAACGTAGTGCAATAATAATTTTACTTTATAAATTATTACAATATAAATACACTTCATAAAATTACGATATACCGTAATTAAAAAACAGTTCATTTTTTTTAAATAGCTGTTATCATTGGTTTTAAATATTTGGTGCTTTTTTGGCTTAAGTAATAGAAAATCTAAATCCATTATTTTATGAAACCATCTCCACACTTACTATCTCCGGATAACCATGCATTAGTACTGATCGATTTTGAAGGCCAGATGGCATTCGCAACCAGCAGCATTGCCATTAGCGAACTTAGAACCAATGTTGCCGTAATATGCGGCGCATCAAAGATATTTAACGTTCCTACAATTGTAACTACTGTTGCCGAAGAAAGTTTCTCGGGCCCGGTTTTCCCGGAAATTGAAGAGTTTTACCCAATGGCAACTTCAGGTTATATCGACCGTACAAGTATGAACACCTGGGAAGATGAAGCGGCATACAAAGCCATAACAGGCACTAAAAAACAAAAATTGGTACTTGCCGGTTTATGGACAGGCGTATGCATAGTTGGCCCTGCCCTATCAGCTCTTGAAGAAAAATACGATGTATATGTTATTACAGATGCTTGTGGCGACGTAAGTGCCGAAGCACACGAACGTGCTATACAGCGTATGGTGCATGCGGGAGTCAAACCTATCACATCTATACAATACTTATTAGAATTACAACGCGACTGGGCACGCCAGGAAACATATGTTGCGGTAACTAATCTTATGAAAAAATACGGTGGCGCTTACGGTGTAGGTATTCATTATGCACACAACATGCTTAAACATTAATAGCATAATCACCAATAAACCATCATAACAAAATACCTGCCCGTGCATACATTTAATTACATATCGCTTAAAAAATATTTCATATTACTTGTAATAGTTTTTACCTGCCTGCACGGGTTTACATCCTACGCGCAAACTTTTAAGTTAATGCGTTATGATGAAAATTATGAAAACCTAAAAGATTCTTCCCGTAACTTTTATGAGAAAGTTAAATATGTGCCACTAAACAAAGAGGGTAATATTTATATGTCCTTTGGTGGTGAAGCACGCTTTGAGTATGTCAATTTTCATAATGAAGATTGGGGCAGGCTGGGTATAGGCCATAATAGCTTTTTACTGCAACGTTACGATTTACATACCGATGTTCACTTTGGCAAAAGGTTCCGTGTATTTGCTCAGTTACGAAGCGCCTTACAGGATGGCCGTAGCAATGGCCCGCGCCCAATTGATGAAGATCACCTAAACATGCAAAACTTATTTGTAGATGCCGTGGTATATCAAAAAGAAGGCAGAACAATAACCTTGCGTGGTGGCCGTCAGGAAATTGATTATGGGTCGGGAAGGTTAATATCTGTTCGTGAAGGCCCTAATGCCAGGCTTTATTTTACGGGTGGTAAGATTATGTATACTTCAGCGCGTTTTACTGCCGATGCTTTTGCCATGATGGCCGATACCACTCACACCGGAATTTTCGATAATAAAAGTTCAAGGCAAATTAACCTTTGGGGCGGTTATTCTAAACTTATCATTCCGCATAGTGGTAATCTCGATATGTATTATATAGGTATCAGGAGAGATATTTCTGCTTTTGAAGAAGGTGCTCAAAAAGAAGTGCGCCATACTATAGGTACACGCCTTTGGAAATATGGTGGTGGCTTTATTTATAACCTTGAGGCTGCTTACCAGTTTGGCTTGTTCGGTATGGGTAACATTAGCGCTTGGACAGGATCTGTAGATCTTGGTTACTCATTCGAAACTACAAAATTTAAGCCCACTATAAACCTGCGTAACGACTATATATCGGGCGATAAAAAGGCTGGCGACGGTAACCTGCAAACCTTTAACCCTATTTACCCTAAGGGTGGTTACTTTGGCTTTAGTCCGCAAATAGGCCCGGTTAATCTTATTGATATTCATCCCTACGGAACGCTTGATTTGCTATATAACTTAAAGTTTCAGGCAGATGTTGTTTTCAACTGGCGGTATTCACTTAACGATGGTGTTTACAGGCCTAGCGGTGGGTTTAACCTTGCGGGATCTGCTTCCGATAAACGCTATATAGGTACGGCCTATCTGGCAAACTTTGCTTACGGAATTAATAAATACACTTCGCTGGTTACCGGGATACAATATTTTAAAACCGGCGAATTCATTAATGACATCATTCCAAACTCTAAAAACGGACTCTTTTTCAACATCCGCTTAGGCTTTAAATTTTAATAACTACTAAAACTAGTAATCATGAAAAAAATACAACAATTATTTATTCGCTACACCTTCGTAGCTGCATTTTTAACTACAGCAATTGCTCCTGCATTGGCACAAAAAACAGCCGATGTAAAAACAACTGCCGTAGGTACGTCAGTAATTTGGGGTAAGGTAGATGGCGTAACTATCGAAGGTTTGGTACAGGGCCCATCGGCAGCGGTGGCTGATTTACAAGTTGCCTGCGTTTTTGAATATATCGAAGGTGATATTTTTAACTCGCCTCCTGCCCTGCCGGCTGCGGTTAACGGTATGGTACATTTAGATGAAGCTCTTAAAGGCATTATTACAGAAGCCCGCAAATCAGGCAAGTTTACAGGCTATGCTTTCGAAACATTGCTTATTACTCCGCCTGCCGGAATGCTATCAGCTAAAAAACTACTGCTTATTGGCTTAGGCGACAGGAATAAATTTACCCCTGATTTAATGAAAACCGTAGGTAGCGTTGCCATGCAGGAAGCACTTCGCCTTGGTGTGAGCCACTATTCTTTTGCAAGCGACCTTAAAGATGCGGGTATCGATTCGCCAACTGCATTAGTTGCTACCAATGTAGTGTTAGGAACTTTTGATGCTTACAGAACCCAAGCCTGGTTAAAAGGTAAAAAAATGGCAAACTATAAACCGGTAACAAAAGTTACGCTATTAGCGGGTCCTGCATTTTATACTGTTGCGGGCGAAGGTATTAAACAAGCTATAGATACCCTAAACAAATAAGCCGTTATGAAAGCAGATATAATTTTATACAACGGTAAAGTACACAGTTTTAGCAAGCAAAATGCTAACGCCACAGCAGTTGCAATTAAGGAAGGCAAATTTATAGCCGTAGGCAATGATGCTGTGGTTATGGAGTTTGCTTCTGAAGGGACTAAAATAATCAACCTTGAGAAAAAAAGGGTGGTGCCCGGTATTAACGATTCGCACATACACCTTATTCGTGGTGGGCTTAATTATAATTTAGAATTGCGCTGGGATGGTGTACCTTCCTTATCAGATGCGTTACGAATGTTGAAAGATCAGGTAGACCGTACACCATCGCCACAATGGGTGCGTGTAGTAGGCGGCTGGAGCGAATTTCAATTCGCTGAACGCAGAATGCCAACTTTAGACGAAATTAATGCCATAGCGCCGGAAACTCCCGTGTTCATTCTGCATTTATATGATAGGGCAATTATGAACCGTGCCGCGCTCAAGGCCGTTGGATTTACTAAAGATACTCCCGCTCCGGCAGGTGGACACATTCAGAAAGATAGTAATGGAGAACCTACCGGACTTATTATAGCCACCCCAAATGCTATGATTTTGTACAGTACGCTTGCTAAAGGCCCAACCTTATCGTATGAGCATCAGGTAAATTCTACAAGGCATTTTATGACAGAGCTTAACCGTTTTGGCATAACCAGTGTAATAGATGCCGGTGGAGGTTTCCAGAATTTCCCGGATGATTATAAGGTTGTTAACGAGCTTAACGCAAAGAAACAGCTTACGGTGCGAATTGCTTACAACCTGTTTACCCAAAAGCCTAAACACGAATTTGAAGATTTTACCGAATGGATCGACTCGGTTAAACTATACCAGGGCGATGATATGTACCGCCATAACGGTGCCGGCGAAATGCTGGTGTTCTCTGCAGCCGATTTTGAAGATTTCCTTCAACCGCGACCAGATCTTCCTGAGAACATGGAAGCCGAACTTGAAAAAGTGGTTCGCCTGTTAGTGGCAAACCGCTGGCCTTTCAGGTTACACGCTACCTATAACGAGAGTATTACACGTTTTTTAAATGTATTTGAAAAAGTAAACCGGGACATTCCGTTTGATGGTTTACCCTGGATTTTTGATCATGCCGAAACTATCGATGAACGCAATATTGAGCGTACTAAAAACCTGGGCGGTGGCATTGCAATACAAAGCCGTATGGCGTATCAGGGTGAATATTTTACCGATCGTTATGGTGCTAAAGCTGCTGAGAACACTCCACCTATAAAAACAATGCTGGAAATGGAAGTGCCTGTAGGCGGTGGTAGCGATGCTACCCGTGTTAGCAGTTACAACCCGTGGGTATCTATGTACTGGCTTACGGCGGGTAAAACTGTGGGTGGCTTGCAATTGTATAACCAAAGCAGACTAACGCGCGAAGTTGCTTTAGAGTTGTATACAAAGGGCAGTGCATGGTTTAGTCAGGAGCAACAAAAAAAGGGCGATATACAGGTAGGCATGTTTGCAGACCTTGCCGTTTTAAACAAGGATTATTTTAATGTTGATGATGAAGACGTTAAAAATATCGAAGCTACACTAACTGTAGTAGATGGTAAAATTGTGTATGCTAAAGAGAATTTCTCATCGTATTCACCTCCTACTATCCCTATTTTGCCGGATTGGTCGCCAACTAAAATTTATAACGGATATTACCCTGAAGGTGGGCATACTCATGCGACTAATCAATTCGGCAAACAAGCCGATGCTAAGAGTATAACGTCATTAGTGCACAGCTGTAGCGGTAGCTGCGATGTACATGCGCACAGTCATGACAAAGCTCGTTTAAGCAATGTACCGGTTAATAATTATACGGCTTTTTGGGGTGCTTTAGGATGCTCTTGTTTTGCCTTTTAATAGAATTATCATGATAGAAATATTAAAACAATTACTTTATTCAGATGTAGGTAGTAACCTAAATAACTGGGCGTTACTCATCTTCAGGATACTTTTAGCGTTAGAGCTTTTCAGGGTACACGGCATGAAAAAGTTCAGGGTGCAAAACGGCCAGCGCGAGCATGTGCCCAACCCTTTAGGCTTGCCCGATAAACTTAACGGATTGGTTGCTACATTTTCAGATACCGTAGTTCCGTTCCTTTTAATGTTGGGTATTGGTACACGATTAGTTATCCTGCCAACCATTGGGGTAACGGCTATAGGCTATTTTGTAGTACACCGTAAAGATTCGGTTGAAGTACGCGATGTGCCGTATATGTATACACTATCGTTACTATTTATATTGGCATTGGGTGCCGGTACTATTTCTTTAGATCATTATTTATTAAACCTTTTATAACAACATTATTATGGAAACTAAAATTGGGATTAAACAGGAACATTTAGCCAATGTGGCAGAAGCTTTGAGCAAAATATTGGCCGACGAATATGTGCTGGTTACTAAAACTAAAAAAGCACATTGGAATGTGGAAGGTGCTGACTTTTACAACAAACACCTTTTCTTCGAGCAGCAATACGGTCAGCTTGATGAACTTATTGATACCATTGCCGAAAGGATACGAATTTTAGGCCATTATGCGCCTGGATCATTAAAAGAGTTTCTTGCCCTAACACATTTAACAGAGCAATCATCGGCAACTAATAATGACAGCCTTAGCTATATTAAAGAATTGCTGGAAGATCATGAAACGATATTAATTCACCTGCGTGAAAACATTAATAATTTTGCACAGGCACAACACGATCTGGGTACCAGCGATTACATTACCGGATTAATGGAAACCCACGAAAAAATTGCGTGGATGCTACGTTCTCACCTAAAATAATACTTATGGAATTACAAAAAAACATTTGGTATGTTACACTGCTGCTCACAATAATAGCAGGCTATTGTGATACCGTTACTTTTGTAGCTGCCGATGCCATATTTTCGGCACATGTTACGGGTAACTTTATTGTTTTCGCCTACCAAATTATAAAAGGGTCAGATATTCATGCCTGGATAAAACTATTAACGTTTCCAATATTTATTATTGCGGTTATCATTGGCGGGCGCATTGGAGCGCAGTCAGAAAACCGCTATAAGCTGTTATTGTGGGAAGGTATTTTAATAACCCTTGGTGGTATTGCATCGTACACGTTTGGCTTTTTAGATATTTTTTCAGAATGGACAATGTACAACGTTGCAATGGTAACTGTTTTTGCAATGGGTTTGCAAAATGCTTTTGGAAAACTCTATGCTAAAGAAACCCACGGCCCTACTACTATGATGACGGGTAATGTAACGCAGGCTTCCCTGGACTTAGGCAATCTTTTAAAAAATGGCTTTAAAGATGATGCTGTAATCCTTAGCTTAAAAAAACAAATGGTTACCATTTTAGGCTTTTTAGTAGGCTGTTTTCTTGGGGCAGTAGCAGGCAAAAACTGGGGGCTCGGTACTTTAATTGTTCCGGGTGTAGCGTTAATTTTCTGCTATCTTAAAAACCGAAATGTTAGTACAGTATCAGAGTAATTTTTGCAATACAAACGGTAAATTCTTACCTTTAAAACATGAATAAAGTGGTTATTCTTATCGTAATAGTATTGTTTATAGCGCTGTTGTTCGACCGTTACAAGGTCACCAGGCGTAATAATAAAGTACTGGAATACAAGCAGCAACAAATGGACAAGCAAAATGAACTGCTTAAAAAACTGTTACTCGAAAAAGAATGGCTACTTAAAGAAATTCATGACAGGGTAAAAAATAACCTGCAAATTGTTATCAGTTTGCTTAACACACAGTCGGCATATTTAGATAATGAAGACGCGCTGCTTGCCATACAAAACAGCCAGCACCGCATGCACGCCATGTCGCTCATCCATCAAAAGCTGTATCAGTCAGAAAATTTAGCAAGTATCGATATGTCGTGGTACATTTATGAGCTGGTAAACTACTTAAAAGATTGTTTTGATACCAATCGTAAAATCACGTTCGAGCTGGATACCGAGAAAGTGGAACTTGATGTGGTACAAGCAATTCCGTTAGGATTGATATTAAATGAAGCGATAAGCAATGCCATAAAGTACGCTTTTCCATCTCAGGATAAAGGGGTTATAAAAATATCCCTTAAAAATACCGATGGTTGCAGCTACCTGGTAATTGTTGCCGATAACGGTATTGGCCTGCCCGATGGTTTTGATACTGAAGCCAGAAATTCATTGGGCATGAACCTTATGGCAGGGCTTAGCGACCAGCTGGACGGAACGTTTAGTATTGAAAATAACGATGGCCTGCAGGTTACCATTACATTTACAAAAAACCAAAAACTAATGGGTACCGAGAGCAGCCCAAATAATGCATAAGAGAAATAATGAAGGAAAAAATATTGATTGTCGAGGATGAGTTTATTGTTGCTAACGACCTTAAAATCATGCTTATTAAAGGTGGTTACCAAGTTACGGGAATAGCATCATCTGTAGTGCAGGCACGCAAACTTATTGAGGCAAAAGAACCCGACTGGGTCTTGCTCGATATAATGCTTAAGGGCGACCTTACCGGCATTGACCTCGCCTGGGAGCTAATTGATAAGCAAGTACCTTTTTTATACATCTCTGCAAATACCAACCAGTCAACACTCGAGGCAGTTAAAGAAACGCAGCCCTATGGTTTTATGGTAAAGCCATTCAGGGAGCGCGACCTGTTAGTAATGCTCGATATTGCCCGATACCGTTATGGAATTGAACACGCTAATGATGTTGCCATAAAGGCACAGGATTTTACTGCCGAGCCTAACAGCATTGACGGAATTATTGGCCACAGCCCGGAACTTTTATCGGTTATCGAAAAAATACACCTTGTTGCCCCAACGGAAACATCGGTATTAGTACTTGGCGAAAGCGGTACTGGTAAGGAAAAAATAGCCCATTCTATACATGAGCTTTCCGCTAGAAAATCGAAACCATTAGTAACTGTAAACTGTGCTGCTTTACCGCAATCGCTTATCGAGTCGGAGCTTTTTGGGCACGAGCGTGGGGCTTTTACAGGTGCTAATAGCGCCAGGCTGGGTAAGTTTGAGCAAGCCAACGGCGGTACAATTTTTTTAGATGAAATTGGCGAACTGCCTTTAGACTCTCAGGTAAAATTACTTCGTGTTCTTCAGGAACGTGAAATTGAACGCTTAGGTGGTGATAAAACTATAAAGGTTGATGTTCGCATTGTGACTGCTACGAACAGATCGCTCGAAAAAGAAGTTGCCGAAGGACGCTTCAGGCTCGACCTGTATTACAGGCTAAACGTATTCCCTATCGAGTTGCCAACTTTACGAGAAAGGCAACAGGATATTGAAGAACTGGCGCTGTATTTTTTAGAAAAGTATGCTCATAAAATAGGTAAAAACGTTACTGGTATTTCAGCGAATGCCTTAAACCAGTTAAAGCAATACAACTGGCCGGGCAATATTAGAGAACTGGAACACCAAATAGAACGAAATGTGTTACTGGCAAAGGGATCTGAAATTGAAGCTTTTGATATTCCTAACATGCCTCCGGTAAATGAAACAAGCCCTGTAAAGGAAACTTTAGGCGCTTTAAAATCGATGGAGGAAATGGAACGGGACCATATTATGAATGCCCTTAAAGTGTGCGAAGGCAAGGTTTTTGGCCCCGGCGGTGCCGCCGAATTATTAAAAATACCGGCACAAACACTTTATTCTAAAATGAAAAAATTAGGCATTAAACAAGCCTATTCTTAAATCATAATTAATTACAACAACAATGACAGAAAAAATATTAGGGCTACACCATATTACTGCGATAGCAGGCAACGCCCAGCGCAACCATGCTTTTTATACTGAAGTACTTGGACTACGAATGGTAAAAAAAACGGTGAATTTTGACGACCCTGGAACATACCATTTTTATTATGGTAACGAACAGGGCGAACCGGGAACTATCCTTACGTTTTTTCCGTGGGAGAAAATTGGCCCGGGAAGGACAGGTACCGGTATGGCTACAGAAATTGGCTATGCAGTACCCGAAGGCAGCCTTGAATTTTGGACAGAGCGCTTTAAACAAAACAATGTAAAATTTGGCGAAGCAGCTGAACGTTTTGGTGAGCATTACCTGCCGTTTACAGATCCCGACGGGTTAAACATAAGCCTTATCATTCCTAAAAAAGCAGATAACCGTGCCGTTTGGGAAGCTAATGGTGTAACAAAAGCAACGGCTACAAAAGGTTTTCATAGTGTTACGTTAAGCCTGGATAAAATTGATGCTACTGCAAAAATATTAACTGATATTTTTGGCTACAGCCTGCAATCGCAAGAAGGTAACCGTTACCGTTTTGCTACCGATGCTGTTGAAAATGCATCGATTGTAGATCTTTTAGAATTACCGGGGCAGTCACGAGGTGTAAATGCCGGTGGTACCAATCACCACGTTGCCTTTAGGGTTGCAAATGAGGAGGTTCAGATGGCGTTTAGGGAAGAGATTCTAAGCAAAAACTTAGGCATCACGCCAAAAATAGACAGGGATTATTTCTATTCGTTGTACTTCCGTGAGCCGGGTGGCGTATTGTTTGAAATTGCCACTGATAATCCGGGCTTTACCGTAGATGAACCTTTGGCAGAATTAGGTACGCACTTAAAATTACCGCACCAGCACGAAGGTTTAAGGTCGCAATTGGAACAAATATTACCTAAAATATAATATTATGGCAGATGTTAAACTAGAACTGAATGCTAAAAAACATGGAGCTTTTAATCTTTACGAAGAAGGCGACAAATTGGGCGAAATGGTTATTGCCATTACAGATAGCCTGCTTACCGTTTATCACACAGAGGTTGATACTAAAGCCGAAGGTAAAGGTTATGCGAAATTATTATTAGAGCGCATGGTTACCTATGCACGCGAAAATAATTTAAAAGTATTGGCTTTATGCCCTTATGTACACGCCCAGTTTAAAAGACATCCGGATGAATATGCCGATATTTGGCAACAAAACTAATAAATTATGACAACACAAAACATAGTTACCGCAGGTACTCCATTGACCGAAGCCACCAAAGCACTTATTATGATTCACGGCAGGGGTGCCAGCCCAGCAGATATTTTATCACTTGCGAGGCATTTAGATGTTGAAGGTTACGCGCTGCTTGCCCCTAAAGCCAGTAATGGCAGTTGGTACCCTTACTCTTTTTTAGCACCATTGCAGCAAAATGAGCCGGCGTTTTCAGCTGCTTTAGAACAGTTGTCGCAAACCGTAGCACAGGTGGAAGCAGCGGGAATTACTAAGGATAATATTTACTTTCTTGGTTTTTCGCAAGGGGCATGTTTAGCATTAGAATTTACTGCCCGTAATGCCGCAAAATACGGTGGCGTTGTGGCGTTTACCGGTGGGTTAATTGGCGATGCCGTTTATCCTGAACACTATAACGGCAACTTTGATGGTACACCAATATTTATTGGCACAAGCGACCCCGATATGCACGTACCTGTAACCCGTGTGCATGAAACTACTGCATTGCTAAAATCTAAAGGTGCCGACGTGACAGAGAAAGTGTACCCAAATATGGGACACACTATAAGCCAGGATGAAATTAACTGGGCCAATGACTTAGTGTTTAGTAAAGGGAAAAATTAAAATTGGCTTAAAAAATCATCGGGCTTAACAACCTTTAACATGACTATAATGGAAAAAGAAACCGTTAGGATGGAAGGTTTTAGCGATGCTATATTTGCTATTGCCATAACGCTGCTAGTGCTGGACCTGCATGTACCAGATGCTAAAGATTTTACTAACAGTACCGATTTAGTTAATTATTTAAAAGGGCAATGGCCTACGTTTTTAGCATTTACCATTTCTTTTTTTAGCATTTATATAATGTGGGTTAACCATCATAAATTGTTTAAGCAAATTTACAGCCGGAACACCGGGATTACTTTTGCAAACGGATTGATTCTGTTTTTTGTAACGGCGGTATCCTACCCTACTTCGTTATTGGCGCGGTTTATTACAGGGCCATCGGCACATATTGCAGTAGCTGTCTATACGGGTTTATTTGTACTTATCAATATTTTGTACAACTTATTATGGTACATGGCTAGCCGTGATAAAGCATTGCTTCGACCTGATATAACAGATGGGGCTATTCGAAAAATAAAGATGAGCTATCTGTACGGTTTCCCAACCTATTGCCTTGCTTTCGGACTATCGTTTAAATATCCAACAGTGGCTTTAATAATTTGTATAGCATTATGGATTTTCTGGGCATTATCATCGGGTAAAATAGACATCGATTCAAAAGAGATTTAAATCTCATATAACTATTTAGGGCTTGGTATCAATTAAATGACTTTTTTTGATGCCAAGCTTTTGCATTTTTGATATTAACGTAGTTGATGGGATATCTAAAATTACGGCCGCTCCATACGGCCCTGAAATGCGTCCGTTACATTTTTTAATTACTTTTAAAATATGCTCTCGTTCAACATCATGCAATGATTGCAATTTAAAGTCTTCCTCATTAGCAGGGCTAACGTCAATTGTGGGAAAATGTATTTCTTTAATAGTGTCGCCTTTAGCATATAAAACACTCCGTTCTATTATATTACCCAATTCGCGTACGTTGCCCGGCCAGTGATAGGCCATCATGCTTTGCATTGCTTTGTGCGAAAATTTAGTTATGTTTTTGCCTGTCTTTTTAGCGTGATGCGATAAGAAATAATTGCTTATTAGCGGTAAATCTTCCATCCGGTTGCGTAATGCCGGTATTACAATGGGATACACATTAAGGCGGTAAAACAAATCGGCTCTAAAGCGGCCTTCGGCAACTTCGGTTTGTAAATCACGGTTTGTTGCTGTAATAATTCGTACATTAATTTTAACGCTGGAATTACCACCTATACGCTCAATTTCACGTTCCTGCAAAACACGAAGCATTTTAGCCTGTAGTTCTAAAGGCAGCTCGCCTATCTCATCTAAAAAAATAGTGCTGTTATGTGCCAGTTCAAATTTACCTATACGCTTGTCTGTCGCGCCGGTAAAACTGCCTTTTTCGTGCCCGAATAATTCACTTTCAATAAGGTTAGCAGGTATTGCGGCACAGTTAACCCTAATCATGGTCTTCTTATTGAAAGAAGAATTATCATGAATAGCTCCGGCTATTAATTCTTTACCAGTACCGGTCTCCCCCATTATCAAAACATTTGAATCGGAATAGGCTACTTGTGTTATAAGGTCAAATACCCTTTTCATAGCATCGCAACTGCCGATAATTCCTGAAAAATTATCTTCAGCAATTACTTTTTCTTCAGTAGAAAGTATTTGTTGTTCAGGTCTTTTTCGTAGAGCAATCAATTCTTGTTCCTGATGCTGCCAGTTTTTGTTTCTGGTAATGTTAAGTAGCGTGATAGACAATTGTGCACCAATACTTTTTAGTAACCGTATCGCCTGCCTGCTTAATACATGCTGTTTTTTATAAAACAACAATAGTACGGCAGGTAGTTGTTTTTGATGTGGCAGTGCTATCGCTATAATATGGCGCATTCCGGTTGCATGGGCTTTTACTATATAATCAGCGGCATCTTGTTTTTTACTTATTAATGATGAAAGTTCGACTACTATATTCTCTGCCGACTCAATACAGGCATTAAATAGGCTATCAGCTACAGCATATTTTGCCAAGCTCGGCTTTTGTGAATTGTTTAAATGCTGATAAAAAACCTGGTACTCCTGTTCGTGCTCATCACTAGTGCAAATAACAAGATCGTCAAAATTTAAAACCTCTTTAAAATGTTGGTTAATAACTGCTGTAAAAGGGGCAATTTCTGTTATCGGTGCAAGGCTATTACTAACCGAAAAAAAATACGATTGCTCCCTTTCACGTTCCTGCAGGTTTTTCAGTAAGGCATCGGTAGCGGCGTTATTTTTTTCCATGATAAAGGTGGTTCTAAGAAGTAGTGCAATTTCGGTTAAAAATCTTACATAGTAAAGATAATTGTCAACCAAAATTATAAAAACCAGCACATAAATTTACGATATACCATAAATATAAAATCTCCCATTATAAATTAAAACACTGTATTACAAACAATTAACCATAAGGCATACTTTTCGAATATGAGTTGGCATGACATAATAAATATCACAACTAAATCAATCTTAAAATGGAAAATACACCTACACCAAACGGCTTTAACAAAGCATCGGACAAATTTGACCCCAATGCATTCTTAATAGTAGAAGCCAGAACTTTTGAAGACCTTAAAATAGGCGAAATATTCCGCGCACCAAGCCGTACACTAACCGATGCACATTCGGCTGCCTTTCAAACTGTTTCGTGCGACAACCACCCTGTACATTATGATAAAGAATGGGCACAAAAACGCGGGCATAGCGCACCGGTTGTACATGGCTTACAGGTATTGGCATTTACGGCACCAGGTGCAACGCTTTTCCCTCACTATATAGGCGAGGTATTTATTGCTTTTACAGGCTTGTCGTGCCAGTTTTTAAAAGAGGTACACTCTGGCGATACATTGTATTCTTCACTTAAAATTAAAGAATTGATCCCTAACGGTAAAACCGGTACAGTAATTACTGAAGTTACGGTGTACAACCAAAATGGTGAGCTTGTATTAATGGGCGAACACCAGTATTTATTGCGCACACAACAGGCATAAAATCTATAAAAACTATAAAAACCAAATATTATGATCGATACTACTATCTATGATTTTGCACACGACCCTGCATTATCAAAGCCTATCCAGCAATTTTTAAAAGCATTATTTGAAGATGATGATGCTCCGTTAAGAACACAACCGGTAACAAAACTTAGTATAACCTTTAATAACAAATAATTATGAATTTTAAGTACAAAGTAGTAAACATGGCAGCTTTAGCCGTGCTTTCAGTAGCAATGTCATCTTGTGGCAAGAAAGAAGAAACAAAACAGGAAACAGCAGCAACAACTACAGAAACGGCATCGGCTGAAAATGGGGCCCGTAAGGAGTATATTGAAGTTGCGCCTAATGTAAAACTGCACGTAACCGATATTGGCGATGGCCCGGTGGTAGTGCTTATACCAGGGTACCCGTTAAGCGATGAGAGCTGGGAGTACCAGTTTCATGATCTTGTAAAAGCAGGTTACCGTGTAATTGCTATTACAATGCGTGGTTTTGGTAAATCAGACAAGCCCTACGGCAGCTATAATTATGACCAGTTTGCGACTGATATTAAATCGGTTTTAGATCAGCTTGATGTGAAAGACGCTACCATTGGCGGACACTCTATGGGTGGTGCAATAGCGCTGCATTATGTGGCAAAATTTGACGGTGCACACATTAAAAAATTGGCATTATTTGCAGCAGCAGCACCGTGCCATACTAAAAAGCCTGACTATCCTTACCCATTATTTAGTAAAGAGGATATTACACAATGGGTAAATTTAAATAATACCGACCGCCCTGCCCTGTTGGCTGCGGTAGGATCTCAGTTTACATTAAACGCAACATCGGTTAACGCAGGTATTGGTGGTTGGCTATATGGTTTAGAAATGCAATCGTCTGCCTATGCTATGGAACAGGCGCTTATATCGCTTAGGGACGAAGATTTACGTGCCGACCTTCCTAAAATAAAAGTGCCGACCTTAATTTTTAATGCTAAACAGGATAGGATTGTTGCCTTTGCTTTGGCAGAACAAATGAATAAAGCCATTGCAGGATCGAGGTTGGTACCTTTCGAAAAAAGCGGGCACGCTCTGTTTATTGAAGAAAAAGAAAAATTCAATACCGAATTTATCAAGTTTTTAAAAGAGTAACATCTATAAATATAACCCCATGCTGTTCGTGGGGTTTGCTATTACAATTATGAAAACACAACCCTCTTTCGATACCGTTATTGAAACCTTAAACTGGCTTAAGGCCGAAGGTTTTACCGAAGATTTTAACCTTGCTTACGATTGTCTTAAATGCGCCAGTATTGCCGACCCACTATCTCCCGATGATTTTTATATCGAATGGGTTTTTAGGTTTGAAGGCGATACCGATCCCGGCGATGAGGAAATTGTTTATGGCATAACATCATCTAAATACAACATTAAAGGTGTGTTACTAAGCGCCTACGGTATGTATGCCGACCCAGTTTCTGACGAAATGATCAAAAAACTATCAGTACACTAATTCTTAAAACATTAAATATAATTACCATGCCTAAAATAGCATTATACGGATTTGGCCGCATAGGTCGCCAGTTTTTGCGCGTTGCGCTTACTAACAAACTATTTGTGCCTGCGGTTATTGCCGATGTTCAGGATATAAAAACACTTGCTGCCCTGTTTAGCGTAGATACAAATTACGGCCGCTACGCCGAAACTGTTTCTGCCGAAGGCAATACTTTTTCAATTGGCGATAAAAAAATATCGTACGTTAATTCGCTTAAAGAAGTTCCGGACTGGAAAGCTTTGGGTATCGACTTTGTGGTAGATTGCAGTGGCCGTGCATCAACAAGGGCGGGCGCACAGGTACATATTGACAGGGGTGCGAAACACGTGTTGATTAGCGCGCCAAGTAAATCACTTGCTGATTGCGATGCGGTACTACTTAAAGGTATAAACCTTGATACGTTTGACCCTGAAAACCATAAAATTATAAGTATGGGTAGCTGTACTACTAACGCATTGGCATCTGTAGTAAAAGTAATACTTGAAAATTTTGGTATTCAGTATGGACTTTTTTCAACGGTACACTCGTATACCAATACGCAATCATTAACCGACCAGCCTATGAAAGACAGGCGCGACTCATGGGCAGCGGCAGAGAATATTATTCCGTCATCATCTGGTGCCGCAAGAGCATTACAGTTTATTTGGAAAGACCTTAAAATTACAGGTAAAGCCTACCGCGTACCTACCCGTACCGGAAGTATTGCCGAACTGAACCTGGTTACCGTGAAGCCATGTACAGTACAGGAAGTCAATGACGCTTTTAGAAAAGCTGCTGCAGAAGGATCGCTTAACGGGGTAATGGATGTGCTTGAAGAAGAATGGACATCGGCACGTATTGTGGGCGACCCGCATTCTTCAATAATCGATTTGCCTTTAACAGTTAAAGAAGGTAACTTACTATCTGTCGCAGCATGGTATGATAACGAATGGGGCTTTGCCAACAGGCTTGCTGAGGTTGCAAAATACCTTTCGGAAAATAGCTAAACTATCAGTTTACTTTAAATAGTAAGGTCTGTAATGAATATTATTACAGACCTTACTTATTTACTTTTATTTTTTATAAGCTACTAACATTCGTCCTTCAAAAAGCTCAATACATATAAATTCAGATTTAGCCTGAATGTAATCAATAAACGGTCGGGTTTCAGGTTTGTCTATATTATCTGCAACTACAACAGCGTTCGATGAAAGCTTAGCATAAAGCAAATCAAAAACTGGTATGTAAAGTTCTTTAGCACCATCAAGAAACAAAAAGTCAACTTCCTTATTATAATCTAAAAGTGTTTGTGTAGCATCGCCTTGTAAAATTTCGACTATATCGCCTACTCCTGCATTATCAATATTATTTCGGGCTGTTATAACTTTAGAAGCTTCCATCTCGGTTGTGGTTACAGTTCCTCCAGTATCTTTAGCAGCAGCAGCGAGGTATATGGTTGATATCCCGAACGAAGTTCCGAACTCTACAATGTTTTTAGCCTTGGTTAAAGTAACCAGAAAATTTAAAAACTTACCCTGATCTTCAGTGACAGCCATAAACCTTGTGGTATTGTTTCCCGGTAAGCCGGTTTTATGGTCGTGCGATGCTAGTTCATGCAACGTATTAAGTGTTTCGGTAACTTTAGGTGTGTTTAGCGTACTCATATATTTTTAGGATTGATATATTATTTAAGATATTTATCTAAAAAGGCAAATACTTTAGCTACGTTTTCAGGAGTTTCAAACTGTGGCCCACCATGATTCGCGCCTTCAATCAGGGTTAAAGTTACTTTGTCTTTACCCAAAACTTTTTCTAAATCGGCAGCAAAATTTTTAGATTGTTGGGTAGGTACCATTTGGTCTTTAGTGCCGTGTTCAATAAAAAATGGTGGATCGTTTTTAGTAATATACGTAGCAGGGCTTGCTTCCTTCACCAAATTTGGAACATCACTTAACTGCTTGCCTAATAATTTAGATTCAGGCGAAGTAGCCGCACTGTGGTTTGCCTTACCAATACCACTGGCAGTAAACTGCTCGTCCATTTTATCAAATGTAATAGGGCCAAACCAGTCTACCACTGCCTGAACTTTACTGTTCTGCGTAGCGTTGCCCAATGAAGCATCATCAAAAGCAGTTACATCGCCTGTTGTTCCTACTAAAGCAGATAAGTTCCCCCCTGCCGATCCGCCCCATGTTGCAACCTTATCAGGATTCAAATGGTATTTCTCAGCATTAGCCCTAATAAACCTGATGGCAGCTTTAACATCTTGTATTTGCGCCGGAAAAACAGCTTCGCTGCTTAAACGATAATTAACGCTTACTACGGCATAACCTCGCTTAACACCTTCCAACATTGCGTTAACTTGTCCGTCGACTTTGTCGCCCATTTCAAAACCACCACCGTGAATAGATACAATTACCGGGAAAGGCCCATTGCCATTATCCGGTAAATAGATATCCAGCTTTTGTGCAGGGGATTTTTCGGCATAGGCAATGTCTAAAAATTTATTTTTAATATCCCGATTTTTAGCCTTAGGCATTTGCATTCCTTTGCCACGACCCGGGGGAGGCCCTCCCGGAAAACCATCAGGGTGCTGTGCATATATACTTCCGGTTAATAGGGTAACCACTATTGTTAACCCTAATTTTTTAAATAATTTCATAATGTATATCTTAAATGTTCTTTATTCTGAAAGCTTTGCTTTTCATACATTAAAAGTACTAACTAATACATTTACAACTATTAGATACTCGACAGTGAGCCTGATAGTATAGACAAACACTGCAATTTCACGAATATTTAAAGTTTGATGTGCTAAATATTTTATAAAGTTTAGATATTTAAAGCCTTAATTTTAGATAACATTATGAATTAGGAAGCTATTGTAATGTTTTAAATATTTAAATATCAGAATGTTAAATAATTCATATGTATTTACCTACTTATATTTTTTAAGATTGTTTATTATATAATTAAGTAACTTTACGTAACACCAAAAGCATTAATTATAAGCAGTTTACAATTGTATATAGTTACTTTAAATACTGGCCTTATTGTTTCTCTGTTTGTTGTAACGAAGATGACGGGTAGCCAGCTTGTCGAGGAGGCTGTAATAGGTTCATACACTTTCCACCCGTTCGTAGTATGATAACAAAAACCAACGTCGGCGCGTTTACGCGGAAACCGATCAGCAACACGGCAGGACACCACACAGAGAACAGTTCTGGCTTTTTTAAACAAGTAAGGGCAGCCTAATTGGCCGCCCTTACTTTTTATGTTTTACTCTACATTACTTTTTTACTGGTGTAACACCTTCCAGTGTAGGTTTTACCATGATTATGTTGCCTTTAGCATCAAACTGTAGTTTATCGATACAAACCTCCCTGTTAAATCCGGTAGCATCGCCTAAAGTATATCCATTAGGGTAACTAAACCTATGATATACTAAATACCATTCGTCTTTACCGGGAACCTGCACTACCGAGTTGTGCCCTGTACCAAACAGTTTTTTATCGGCATCCTGCATAATAACAATATTATCTTTAGGAATTGTAAACGCACCTAGCGGCGATTTTGCTGTAGCATACCTTACCTTATAATTAGGGCTGCGGGTATCGTCTTCACTCCACATAAAGTAGTAAGTGCCTTTACGGTAAATTACATACGTACCTTCTCTAAACGTATTATCTGGTTTTAATAACGTAAGGGTTTCTTTTTTCATTGAAACCATATCATCATTAAGCTCTACCCCTGCCATATAACCGTTGCCCCAATACAGGTAACTTTTGTTGGTTTTAGGATCTGTAAATACATCAGGGTCTATTTCCTGACCTTCTTTAACACCATCAGGTTTAAAATCGACGAGGGCTTTACCACTGTCTTTAAACGGCCCGGTAGGATTATCGGCTACAGCCACGCCTATTTTTTGAGCTGCGGTAAAATAGTAAAAGTATTTATAAACACCATTTATTTTTTTCTCAACTATACACGGTGCCCATGCGTTGCGGTTAGCCCAGGTAACATCTTTTTTAAGGTCGATTATCACACCCTCATCTTTCCAGTCAACAAGATTATCTGATGAAAATGTTTTAAAGTAGTAACCCGACCATCCGTCAAAACCATCGCTGGTTGGGTAAATGTAGTACTTGCCCGTTTTGTTAGAATATAAAACTTCAGGATCGGCATAATGTCCTTCCAGTGCAGGGTTATTGTTTAATTTAGGGAAATCTTTTGGCGTTCCCCATTTCTGCATTAGTGCCTTAAGCTCGCTACGAGTAACTGGCATTACAGTACCATGACGTGGTTTAAAATCCATAGTAACCTGATTGTCAATTACCGTAAAGTTTTTAAGGTCGGTACTTTTAGTAAACTGATAAGCCCCTTTTTTGTACACATCATACATTAAAATGTACTCGTTAGAGTTGTTCAGTTTAAAAACACCTGCACCCTCGACACTTTCTTTAGTTTGCTGTAAGTACTCTTCATTTTCTTCCCATCTACCTGACGTAAGATTTTTAGTAGTTGCTACTTTAATGCCAGGTTTATCAGTTTCTGTTTTGTAGAATAAATGGTAAACGCCATCTTTCTCTATAATATCGCCATCAATACAAGGCACCCCAGATTTTGGGAAGAACAATTGTTTTGGGGCAGACTCAAGTGCTGTAAAATCAGCATTGGTATAAGCATAGTAAATTTTATCAGGATTGTTGCCATGCTGCATTGAAAAATATATCATGTACTTATCTGCTGCTGCATCGTAAATAGTTTGCGGAGCCCAAACACGTTTCAGGTTTTCATTATTAGGAAAAGCTTTTTGGATATTTACTACCGCTGACGTCCAGTTAACGAGGTCGGTCGATTTTAGTAATACCATAGCCCTGTTTGAATCCCACCCTTTACTCGATGTCATATCGGTAACAACCATATAAAAGGTTTTACCGTCTTTACCTCTTAAAATGTGCGGATCGCGTACACCGCCAGTAGAACTTATTTTTTTAGAATCGATAACCGGTTCATTACCGTTTAAGGCTTTAAAATTATAACCGTCTAAGCTTATACCAAATTTAATAGCTTCGTCTTTTACGTCGTTACCTGTAAAATAGGTAAACAGGTAACCCACATAGTCTTTATCTACCACAGCAGGACGTTGCTGAGCAAAGGTATTACTACTACTTGTTATAATTAATAAAGCAAAGAAGCTATTGAATATTTTTCTCATTTTAAATTACTTTTTAAAACTTATTTTATAAAGTCCGCTTGCATGGCTTTTAAGCGATTTTGTAAAAGTGCCCGTAACTTTACCTTCTTCTTTGCCCGTCCACATATCTGTAAGAGTAGCTTCATTTTTAATACCAAGATCAGCAAGGCTAATACTTATTGATGAAGGCGCAGCAGCATCTGAAATATTAAATACAGCCAAATAAATATCGCCTGTTTTCGGGTTTTTAGAAGTTATAGCTACTTTACTTTTATCCTGGAAAAGCTGGCGCACATCGGTACCTTCATTATGCATTTTAAGCACTTCTTTATTAGTTAAAAGCGAATACGTAAAAGCATCGTTACTTGGCATGTCGCCACCAAAAAACAAAGGTGATTTAAAAATGGTGAACAATGTCATTAACGTGTATTGCTCATCTTTAGTAAGGCGTGTCATGCGGTCGTCGCCACGTTCTCCCCTAACCGATATGCGTCCGAGCGGAATCATATCGCAGTCTGGCCATGTGCCCGGTTTTATGTACGGGTACCAGTCTTCAGACACGCGCATAAGGTGCGTAATATCGCCCCAAACATCCCAGACATCATTTACCATACGCCACATATTAGCATGGGTGCTAACGTGGGCAGCATCTTTTACAGGGGTTTCTCCCGGCGATGTACTTAAAACAATTTTACGGCCGCATTTATCAATAGCTTTGCGAATAAGGTTAATTTCGTCTTCATGGTAAAATGGTGCCGATAGGTCGTCTACCTTAACAAAATCTACTCCCCATGAGGCATACAGTTCAAAAAGCGAATCGTAGTATTCCTGTGCTCCGGGTTTATCTGCCACCACAGTATAATTGTCTTTAAGCCATTCGCATTGTATAGCAGTAGTATAAATTTGGTCGGCAGTAATGCCTTTAGTACCTTTTATCGGCAGCTTGTCCTCAACAGCTTTTTTAGGCACGCCACGCATAATGTGGATACCAAATTTCAGGCCTTTATCATGTACATATTTAGCCAGGCTTTTAAAGCCATTACCATCTTTAGCCGATGGAAAACGGTTTAATGCCGGCTGATACCTACCATACTGGTCAATCACGTAACGAGGATCGGTTTGGTTGTACCCACCTGCTTTGTCATTCTCTACAAACCAGCGTATATCTACAATAATGTATTCCCAGCCAAAGGCTTTTAACTTATCTGCCATGTAATCGGTATTGGCTTTTACTTCAGCCTCTGTGACAGATGACCCGTAGCAATCCCAACTATTCCAACCCATTGGGGGCGTTTGTGCCCATTTTTTAAAATCGTCCTGTTTAGGTGTTGCCTTTTTTTGCGCCGAAGCCGAAATAACAAATGCCGTGCAGGCAAATGCTGTAACTATTGTTTTTAATTTCATATAGTGATTTATTATATAATCAAGTTTAAATTATTTAGTGTCAGGTAAAAGGCTAAGTGTATACGTGTAGGTATATTTAGGCGCCATAAGCATATACTGTGCATGCGGCAAAGCACCCCAACTGGTATCGCCACCCACGCCACGCTGTGCTAAATCCAGGTTTAAATATACCTTATCTTCACGATGAACATCTGTAGTATGGCGTTGCGCTTTTGTTATACCAGGGTCGATACTTTCGGTAGATACATTTAACGCGCTGAACCCTAATGGCTGGTAGCCTGTAATTTTTAAACCGCTACCCGATGCATTTTGTAATGTAATCCAACGGGCATCTGTCTTATAACCATTTTCCTGAGGTCGAATGTATTCCCATATAAACTGGTTAGCAACCTTATCTTTATAAGTCCCCATGAATGAAGCCGTATTTCTATCGGAATAATTTTCCCACGGGCCGCGACCGTAATACGTAAGGTTATCGTAAGCACCCGGAAGTTCTAAGCGCATACCAAAACGTGGCATTTCCGGCAGGGTTTTTCCTGTTTTGTCAATGCTTGCGGTTACTTTAATAGTACCATTGTTTTGTATAAAATAATTCACGGTGTAAGGTACATTAACACCTGCTAATAGGTACTGAACATCTATAGCAATTCCAGTTGCAGTTTGTTTACCTACTGTAACACTTTTCAATTCCGGATCTTTATGAGCATTTTTCCAGATACCTAGTTTTTTAGGCATATCATTACCAAAGTCATTATCGGTTGGGGCTCTCCAGAAATAAGGTATAGGATAATTAGTAATAACCTCCTGCTTACTGCCTTTTAAGCTGTAGCTTTTAATTTCTCCCGAAGTTAAATCGAATGAACCTGTAACAGCATCTGTCTCAAAGCTTAAAGTAGTACCGCTTTTTTTAGTGATTAGTTTACTTTTTGATGCTGATGTTATTGTTTTAGCAAAATAATTACCGTTACCCAATTTAAACTGCTCTCTTGCAATTTCATGGTTAACAGGTATCATAGCTGTAGCATCTTTGGTATAAGCATATACGTTTAAAAAGTATTCGGCATCAGCCGAAAGCGCATCTAAACCAATAATTTCGGTTTGCGTTTGCTGCGGATTTGCATTACCGTTAAATGTACCTTCTTTTACTTTTTCTCCATTTTTAAGTAATTCCCATTTAAAGTTAAACTGATTTAAATTTGTGTAGAAAAATTGATTTTTTACTGATATCTGATTATCACCCTTTAGGCTGAAATTTATATCCTGGTATACTTTTTTAACCTCTGCAAGCCCCGGATGCGGAATTCGGTTTGCATTGATAAGGCCATTGTCACAAAAGTTTTCGTTATTTTGGAGATCTTTACCGCCAAGGTCGCCGCCATATGCTAAAAATTCGGTTCCATTAGCATCTTTAGTTTGCATCCCTTGGTCTACCCAGTCCCAGATGAAGCCACCCTGCATGTGCGGGCTTGTATTTATAATATCATAATATTCCTGAAAATTACCATTACTATTACCCATTGCATGAGAATATTCGCACATAATGTATGGCCGCTTTTTAGTTTTATCGGATGCATACTCTTTCATATGTTTTATTTCAGGGTACATAGGGCACACAATATCGGTATCAGTATTTTCGCCTGCCTGTTCAAATTGTACGGGACGCGATGTATCACGGCTTTTCATCCATTTGTAAGCATCATAAAACACAGGGCCATTGCCGCACTCGTTACCCATAGACCATATAATTATGGATGGATGGTTTTTATCTAACTCTACCATACGCTTAATACGGTCGATATGCGCCGGAGCCCATTCCGGTAAATATGCCGGGTGCTTTGTTTTATCAAATTCTCTTTGCCATTCGGCACCCATACCGTGTGTTTCAATATTAGCTTCATCTACCACATACATACCAAATTCATCACACAATTCATACAAATAGGCATCGTGCGGATAATGGCACATACGAATGGCGTTAATATTATTTTGTTTCATTAACTGAAGATCTTTACGCATCATATCACGATCTGGCACGTGGCCTTTAACCGGATGGTGCTCGTGTATATTTACACCATTTACCATAATAGCATTGCCGTTTACCAAAAGTTGCGCATTTTTTATTTCGACTTTTCTAAAGCCGGTACGGCCGGTTATCACCTGAGTATCCTGCTTATTATCGCCATCCCATGTTAATGTATAACGATACAGGTTAGGTGTTTCGTTACTCCATTTTTTAACCTGGTTTATTGTAGTGCTAAAATCAACAGTTACAGTAGTGTTTGTAACCGGTTTAGTAGCCGTGAATACTTCTTTACCAAGCGGATCTAAAAGTGTAAGCTTAAGGTTTGCTTTTTTTATAGTATTGTTTTTAAACTGGCGCAGATTTACCGTAGCATTAAAAATACCATTGGTATAACCTGCATCTAGATCGCTTTTTATAAAGTAATCCCAAACCGTAAGTTTAGGCATTGCCTCAAGATAAACGTCGCGCTCTATACCGCTTAACCTCCAGAAATCCTGATCTTCTAAATAACTGCCATCATGCCACCTGAATACCTGTACTGCAAGCAGATTCTCCCCTTTTTTTAATAATGATGTTATATCAAATTCGGCTGGGGTTTTAGCCGCTTTTGTCATACCGGCCTCTTTGCCATTTACATATACGCGCGCATAACCACTGATGGAACCAAAGTGAAGAATAACCTCTTTGCTACTCCAGTTTTCGGGTATGCTGAATATTTTACGGTACGTACCCACCGGGTTATATTTAGCATCTAAAAACGGCGGGTTGGCCGGAAATGGATAAATAATATTGGTATAGATAGGAATATCATAACCCTGCATTTCCCAGTTAGATGGTACAGGAATGTCTTTCCAGATTTTATCATTAAGGCCAACTTCAAAAAAATCAAGCGGCCGTTCGGCGGGGGTTTTAACAATATTAAACTTCCAGTTGCCATTCAGGCTTTTGTAGTAAGGAGATGCTTCAGGCTTTTGCGCCGTTGCAGATGCTCCATCTTTATAAATTATAAATTGCGAATGCCCTGCTTCTTTATTTCTTTCATAAACAGATGGGTTTTCCCATTCGTTTTTGGCCTGTTGCGCGTTTAACAACTGCATGCCCAGTAAAAAAGTAAACACTAAAGATTTATTCATTTGTAGTTGGTATTTTTTAAAACTTAAATAAAACTGCTTGCATAAATTGATGATATTAACATTTAAAACCAAGCGAAAACGTTATTGTAAATGTGGCGCATTAAGCCATAATATAGTACCTTATTTTATTGCATAAAATCGTTTGCTTTTACTTAATCGATATAGTTAAATAAGAATACTGTTAAGCAAAAAATACAATTAAAATATAGTAGTCAGATATTTTGTAAATATATTCGGTATATTTTTAATATACAATTTTATACACTTATTATTTTTATGAACATAAAATGTTTAAAATGAAAACTATAAATAATAGTATAGTAAAAAATAAGGGTAAGGAATTTATAAATTCCTTACCCTTATTTTTTATTTTGGTTGATTTATATAGAAAACTACTAGCCCAAAAGCGTTTCAGTTTTAGTTAGAAATTTTTTTAAAGCATCTTCAATATTTATATCCATACGGTCGGCTAAAATAGTAAGCCACCAAATGCTTTCGCCCAGTTTATGTTCCAATTCTTCGATTGAATTGCTACCCTTAGGCCACCTGCCCTGCTGCGCCATAGTGAGCCTGCCCACCAAACCTGCATCGGTTAAAAAAGCTAAAGCGTCTTCTTCAATCGTCCACTCACTGCCATGATGCTGCCTTTCTAAACTGTGGTAGGCTTCCCGTATTTTTTTAGATCGTTCAATTGCTTCTGTAAAGTCCATATTAAAGTTGTTCTTCTTGTAATTCATTCATAATATCGGCAAATATTTGGTAGGATTTAACCCTGTCTTCAGGCGAATAAATATTAGATACTACCATTAACTCATTAACACCTGTTTGTTCTAAAAACTTTTTAGTGTGCTGTTTTACGGTTTCTTTACTACCCGCAAAAGTAAACTTAAGCATATCGCTAATTGCTGGATTTTTCAACAACTCCCTAAACTCTTCCGTCATTTCGGTTGGAGGCTGCAGGTAATCCCTCCTACCCGTTAGTACGCCTAAAAACATACGTATAAGTGACGTAAAATTGCGCTCGGCTTCGGAATCAGTATCGGCAGCTATAATGTTTACACAGGCAATTGTATACGGTTCTGATAAAAACTCCGATGGCTGAAATTCATCATGGTAAATCTGTAACGCATCAAATAAATGAGCTGTAGCAAAATGGCTGGCAAAAGCATAAGGAAGTCCCATTTTTGCGGCGAGGTGTGCACTATCAGTACTCGAACCTAAAATGTAAATTGGTACGTTTACACCTTCGGCAACTGTGGCACGAACCTGGGCATATTCATTATCCTCCGAAAAATATTGCTGAATTTGCTGCACTTCTCCCGGAAAGTTATTTACTGCCTGCATCCTGTCAGATCGTATTGCGTGTGCCGTAACCTGGTCGGTTCCCGGGGCGCGGCCCAAACCTAAATCAATACGATCAGGGTACAAAGCACCAAGTGTACCAAATTGTTCTGCAACAATTAATGATGAATGGTTGGGCAGCATAATACCGCCCGACCCTACTTTAATGGTTTTAGTACCACCAGCGATATGCCCTATTAGTACGGGAGTTGCCGAACTTGCAATGCTTATAGAATTATGGTGTTCTGCAAGCCAAAAGCGTTTATAGCCTAATTCTTCAGCTTGTTGCGCAAGGTTAACGCTGTTTTTAAAAGTGTCAGATACAGATGTTCCATCTGCTATAAACGCTAATTCAAGTACTGAATAGGCGACGTTTTTTTTTGTAGTCATAATAAATTAAGCGGCTAAATACTGCTTGTTTGTAGTGTTAATTTGTATTCTGATTAAGATGTGTCAGCTTATCAGCATCTGTAACTTCAGAAAATTGTTGTAATAATAATTGTAATTTCGGGTTAATGTAACTTTTACAAAACGGCCTTTCGGGGTCACTAAAGTAATAGTTAAGTGAGTCTTCCCTATTCAGTTTAAAGTCGGCATAAGTAAGTACTTTAGTTATAATAGGCTGGTCAAAATCTTTCTGTAATTCTTCAATAGCTACTTCGGCAAACGGGATATCTTCCTTTGAAAAAACATAAATACCCGACCTATATTTACCTCGCATTGAATGATTTGCCGTGCTGCTATGGGTATACAAATGCACCGCTATAAGTACATTTAAGGTAATTATATCAGTATCATACTCAACAATAACACCTTCAGAAAAATAAGTTTTATCATCATTAGATGCTAACCAGCCCTGCTGTACTGATAGTACTCCCTTTAAAGCCGAAAATACTGCCTCTGTACACCAATGGCAACCACCGCCAAAACCAGCTTTTTTAATCATATTTTATTTTTATGCCTGATTCAGCTTGCTGGTATACAGCTCCCTGAATTTTTTAAGTTTAGGGTTAATTACTGCCTCACAGTAGCCGGCATCGGCATTATTTTTATAATAATTTTGATGGTATTCTTCTGCTTTATAAAACTGTTCGAAAGGTTCTAACTGTGTTACAATAGGCTCTTCAAGAAGTAGCTGCATTTCTGTTATTACAGCCTTTGCCTCTTTCTTTTCTTCTTCGTTTCTGTAAAAAATAATACTGCGGTATTGCGTACCATTATCGGCACCCTGTTTGTTTAAAGTAGTTGGATTGTGGGTACTTAAATGTATGCGAAGCAAATCTTCATACGATATCTCATCAGGATTATAAGTAATCTCAATAACCTCGGCATGGCCTGTCATTCCGCTGGAAACTTCCTTGTAGGTAGGATTGTCAATCCTGCCACCGCTGTAGCCACTTTCCACTTTAATTACTCCTTTAAGTAATTGAAAAACCGCTTCGGTACACCAAAAACATCCACCACCAAAAGTTATCTTTCTCTCGTTGCTCTCAACTTTTTCCAGCGATACCGCATTCATGCAATAACGCAGCCCGCTTGGTTTAGGCCCATCCGGGAAAACGTGGCCCAAATGCGCATCGCAGGTAGCGCATAATGCCTCTATACGCACCATACCGTAGCTTACATCTTTATGGTAAGCAACTGCATTTTCTTTCACCGGTTGCGTGAATGATGGCCAGCCCGTACTACTTTCAAACTTTTCGCCGCCATCAAACAATTCTGTTCCGCAACAAATGCAGGCGTATTTACCGGGCTCAAAGTACGAACACATTTCTGAACTGTGCGCACGCTCTGTACCTTTAAGCCGTGTAACCCTAAATTGTTCGGGCGTTAAAATTTTATGCCATTCTTCGTCGGTTTTTTCAACACGGCGGTCTGGCGTAGGGTTGCCGTTACTTGTAAATTTTACTATATCGAGCCATTTCAGCATAAAAATCATGTTATAATTTACCCATAAATTTACGGCTTTTTAACTACACTACATAAAACAGATTGTTAATACAAGCTATCCTATTATATAGTTACGCGGGTTTATAATTTTGACAAACTAAATTTCTGGGCATGATAAATATCAGGTTTTAGGCAAATTGCTTTTATCATATTTGTTGCTTATTAAAATGCACAATAATGAAAAAGACACAAATACACTCCTTTCATATTCCGGTTATGGGGCTGGCATATACTATAGATAGCCCAATTAGGGTGGCACAGTATGGCATTGATTCGGTTATTTCTATAGTAGATGATGAACTTATGGAAAAGATGAACGCTTTTTATTGCGAAAAGTTCGAGTTGCCTTATAAAGAAATTACTCAGAAATTTCATGACTACAGAGCCGAACGCATAACGTCGTACCTTAACTTAGTTGATACTATTGTAAAGAAAAAATTCAATGCTTTTTGCGCCGAACTGGCTACCAGTAAGCAAACTTTAAACAATTTTATAGCGATGCTGCCGCAAGTATCTGATATTAAGCAGGCACTTAATTTTTACGCTGCCAGTCCGTTTGATAAAACCAACGAGATTCGAAATTTTGTCGCAAAACATTTAAAACCAGGATCTGTTGATGTAAACATAATGACCAAAGTTGATAAAGCAAACTTTGATAAAAACGTTGCCCTGCCTACTGAATATAACGATGCACATGCGGCACTGCGTGGTTTTGCTAACAGTAGCCTTAGCTCATCATTAGTGTTATCAGCAGGGATGAATCCGTCACTCTATAACTACATTGCCGAGTTCAAAGACTTTTTGCCAAATGAATACGGACAGCTTAAAAAGAAGGTGATCCTAAAAGTAAGTGATTTCAGGTCGGCTATGATACAAGGGAGTTTTTTAGCCAAGAAAGGCATCTGGGTATCAGAATACAGAATTGAGTCCGGACTTAATTGCGGTGGTCATGCCTTTGCTACCGATGGTTTATTACTAGGCCCAATAATGGAAGAATTTAAAACCAGGAAGCAGGAACTTGTAGATAATGCACACCAGTTAATGGCTAAAGTTCTACATCAAAAAGAAGTACCTATACCACTAAATCCTATGGTTTTAAAAATTACTGTTCAGGGCGGCGTGGGTACAGCTAATGAGCATGATTTTTTATTAGAACATTACAAAGCCGACAGTGTGGGTTGGGGATCGCCATTTTTATTAGTCCCGGAAGCTACTACTACCGATGCTGCGACCCGTAATCTTTTAGCTAATGCGAAGGAAACCGATTTCTACCGTAGTGACATTTCTCCGCTTGGTGTACCCTTTAATACGGTTAGCGGCACTACAAACGCACAGCTTAAAAATATGCGTATTGCCCAACATAAAGCAGGGAGCTCCTGCCCTAAAAAACTGTTAGCTTTAAGCCGTGAGTATGACGAGCAAGGAATTTGTACAGCGTCTCGCAAATACCAGCAGCTTAAATTGCAGGAACTGGAGAATCAGAAAGATACTATTTCAATCGCTGAATTTGAAAAACGAAGAGAAGTTATTACTGTAAAATCATGCCTTTGTGTAGGGCTGGCGAATACGGCGTATTTAGAGAACGATATTCCCATTAAGGGCGAACAACAAGGTGTTGTAATTTGTCCCGGCCCTAACCTTGCGTATTTTGTTAAAGAGGTTTCATTACAGGATATGGTGCGCCATATTTATGGGTATACATCTGTACTCGCAAGCGGTTACAGGCCTAACCTATTTATTAAAGAACTACAATTATATGTTGATTATCTTAACAGAGAAATAGGAGAAACTGCACAGGAAGTAACTAAAGCTCAACTAAAAAAATGGAACACCTTTAAAAGTAATTTACTGGAAGGAATTACATACTATAATGACTTATTTACTACCAAAAATTATTTTGAAAGCGTAAAAGCAGACAGCTTAGAGAAGTTACAATATTATAAAAAAAAGCTCGATTGTATTATAATTCCGCAACTTGTAACTGTTTAACATCAACTCCGCAAAATACTATTTTGCGGAGTTTTAATTTAGGCAAACATTAAAGACGTTGCAATGCAACGCCTCTACTCATGTAAAAATATTAACTCCTGTCAACCTGTTTCCATTGGCTTTCACTGTAACGGTCGCCTGTATCAGGGTAATTAGCTAATAATTCATCAATATTTTTCAGGTCATTGGCAGTAACATCTATGTTAACGCTGCCCGCATTTTCTTCAAGGTACTTTCTCCTTTTAGTTCCCGGTATGGGTATAATATGTTCGCCTTGTGCCAGTACCCATGCTAATGCCAGTTGCGAAGGTGTGCAATTTTTCTGGGCAGCCAGGTTTGCAAAACCAGCCGTAAGTTTTGTATTGTTATCCTGGTATTGTTCCTGGTATCGCGGTAATGATTTTCTAAAATCGCCATCGGCCAGCTCATTTGTATTTAAAGTATTGGTTACCAACCCACGCGCTAAGGGGCTGAAAGGAATAAAGCTAATATTCAAATCTTTACAAAGCGGTAGCACGTTTTGCTCAGGCTCGCGGGTTAAAAGTGAGTACTCGCTTTGCAGTGCACTAATAGGGTGTACTGCATGTGCTTTTTTAATCGAATTTACAGATGCTTCAGATAATCCTAAATATTTAACTTTGCCTTCCGTAACTAACTGTGCCATTGCCCCCACCATTTCTTCAACAGGTACATTAGGGTCTATGCGGTGTGCGTAGTATAAATCAATCACATCAACCCTTAAACGTTTAAGGCTGGCCTCAACTGCTTTTTTCATATAGCCAGGCGAACCGTCAAATACCATCCCGTTACCGGCTGCATTTTGTGTAAAGCCAAACTTTGTGGCAATAAAAATCTTATCGCGGTTTTCTTTCAAAACTTTCGATAATAATTCTTCATTCTTGCCATTACCATAAACGTCGGCTGTATCCCAAAAATTAATTCCAAGGTCTAACGCTTTATGTAAAGTAGCTATCGATTCTTCATCGTTAGGCACTCCATACGCATGGCTCATACTCATACAACCCAACCCTATAGCCGATAGTTTTTGATCGGTATTTCCTAAATTTCTATATTTCATTGTAATGTAGTTTAAAGAAGTCCATCATAAAAATGGCCTATCACAAAGATAAAGCTTATACCCCGCCCCATTATTAAATTTTACATAAAGTAAATGGTGCTACAAACGGTATCGATATCGTAAAATGTGTGATAAATATTCGTTATAACCCTTTAATGCAAGCACTTTAATGCATAATTTTGTTACTCTACGCAACACAAAACAACACCTAATGATTAAAACAGTTTTTATTGCCAGTACAGAGTCTCACAGCGGCAAATCCATCATATCTATAGGCCTGGTTAACATGCTTTTAGGCAAAGCACAAAAAATAGGGTACTTTAAGCCCATTATAAATTATAACCAACTCGAAAAAAAAGACGACCATATTGATACCATCCTGAAGCATTTTGATTTGCCAATGACGTATGAAGATACATATGCTTTTACCTGGCAGCAGGCCATGCAGCAAATGGAAACCGCCAGCCAGGGTGAAATGATAGACACCATTATTCGTAAGTTTAAATACCTCGAAAACAAATACGATTTTACAGTTGTTGAGGGAACAGACTACACAGGCGAAGGATCGGCTTTTGAGTTTGAGATTAACGTACAAATTGCTAAAAATTTACAGGCCCCTGTTATTATTGTAGTTTCAGGCGAAGGCAAATCTACTGCACAGGTAGTAAATGGTGCGCTTACCGCGATACATAATTTTGATGCCCGTGAAATTCAGGTATTAGCATTGGTAGCCAACAAAGTAAAGCCTGAAAACGTACAGGACATTGAAGATTTGCTGAAACGACAGCTCCCTCCCGAAATTTTACTGGCTATTATTCCGGAAGACCGAAGCCTGCAAAGCCCCACCATGAAAGAGATTTACCAAAAATTAAACGGTAAACTTTTATTTGGTGAAGACCAGTTAGGCAATCAGGCCGATAACTTTGTAACAGGTGCCATGCAAGTACCTAACTTTTTAAATTATATTAAAGAGAATGTTGTAATTATTACCCCGGGCGACCGCGGTGATATTATAATCAGTGCGTTGCAGGCTAATTTATCTACCAGTTACCCAAAGGTTGCCGGTATTATTTTAACCGCAGGCTACGAACCCGAAGAGCCTATTACGCGACTGATTCACGGTCTGCAAACTATAGTTCCTATTATTGCTGTAGAGTCGGGAACGTTCCAGACAAGTAATGAGGTTGGAGCTATCCGCTCTAAAATAACATCAGACAATACCCGAAAAATTCAGTTAGCTATAGATACTTTTAACCGTTTTGTTAATACTTCCGAATTAGATAAAAGTATTGATACCTCAACACAATCGGGCATTACACCACGTATGTTCCAGTACCAGTTGACGGAATGGGCTAAAAGTTCTAAAAAGCATATTGTTTTACCCGAAGGTAATGATGAGCGTATACTAAAAGCTTCTGCCCGATTAATAAGCCAGGGTATTGTAAACCTTACTATTTTAGGCGATGTTACCCAGATTACAGCGACTATTAACAGGCTGGGCATTACTTTAGATACCAATTCTGTCCGGATTATAAATCCTGCCGATGATGTGAACTATAATGATTATGTAGAAACACTTTACGAAATACGTAAAACCAAAAACGTAACCTTAGAAATGGCCCGCGATTTAATGACCGATGTGTCGTATTTCGGGACAATGATGGTATATAAAGGCCATGCCGATGGTATGGTATCGGGTGCGGTGCATACCACGCAACACACTATTAGGCCGGCATTACAATTTATTAAAACCAAGCCGGGAATATCGGTAGTATCGTCTATCTTCTTTATGTGTTTGCCAGACAGGGTTTGTATTTTTGGCGACTGTGCCGTGAACCCTAACCCTACTGCCGAGCAGCTTGCCGAAATTGCCATATCATCTGCCGAGAGTAGCATCCGTTTTGGTATCGAACCAAGGGTGGCAATGCTTTCGTATTCATCGGGCACATCGGGCGAAGGTGTAGATGTAGAGAAAGTGCGCCGCGCTACAGAAATTGTAAAAGCGAAACGCCCTGACCTTAAAGTGGAAGGCCCTATACAGTATGATGCCGCCGTAGACCCTGTTGTGGGCAGCAGCAAATTACCAGGATCTGAAGTGGCAGGCCGTGCGAGCGTACTTATTTTCCCCGACCTTAATACTGGTAACAATACCTACAAAGCGGTACAACGTGAAACCGGAGCGCTTGCTATTGGCCCAATGTTACAAGGACTTAACAAACCCGTAAACGACCTTAGCCGTGGCTGTACTGTAGATGATATTTTTAATACTGTAATAATCACGGCTATACAATGCCAGGATAATTAATAACCCAAAAACATTTTTAAGTGAATATATTTGTAATAAATTCGGGCAGTAGCTCAATAAAATACCAATTGTTTAAAATGCCATCTACCGTACCGATATGTGTCGGTTTGGTTGAGCGAATAGGGCTTGATGATGCCATAATTAAACATAAAATATATAACGGCAGTGAAGAAGAAACCCTAAAATTTACACTGGATATTCCCGATCAGGAAACAGGCTTAAACGAAGTTAATAAGCTACTTACCCATACTCATTTTGGCGTTATTAAAAATACTGATGAAATTGCTGCCGTAGGTCACCGCGTGGTACATGGCGGGGAGTTTTTTTCAACTACTACTATTATTACTCCGGAAGTTAAAGAGGAATTGAAAAAAACATTTCAATTGGCTCCACTACACAACCCATCAAGCTATAAAGGTATTGAAGTAGCAGAGAAGATATTTGCAAATGCCACTCAGGTTGCAGTTTTCGACACGGCTTTTCATCAAACCATGCCAGCGGAGGCTTACCGTTTTGCACTACCAACATCTTACTACAAAGATTATAATATACGCAGTTACGGTTTTCACGGCACGAGTCACAAATATGTATCAGAACAAGCTAACACCTATCTAGGCAAAACCGATACAAACATAATTTCGATACATTTAGGCAATGGCTGTAGCATAACGGCAATTAAAAACGGCCAATCTATAGATACCAGTATGGGTTTTGGCCCGCTTAGCGGATTAATTATGGGTACCCGAACCGGAGATATAGACCCTACTGTGATATTTTATCTTGTAAATACTTTAGGCTATGACATTGAACAGGTAAGTAACCTTATGAATAAACGCAGCGGTATGCAAGGGCTTACTGGTTACAGCGATATGCGCGACATTACCAAAGCTATTAACGAAGGCGATGCTGAAGCTAAACTGGCCTATGATATGTATGCATACCGTATTAAAAAGTATATAGGATCGTACGCTGCCGCGCTTAACGGTATCGATGCTATTATTTTTACCGCGGGTGTTGGTGAAAATGATGTTATGGTACGCCAACTGGTATGCGAAAACATGGAGTACTTAGGTATTACAATTAATACCGAAGAAAACAGTACACGCAAACCCGGCTTACGAGAAATTAATAAGCCTGATGCAAAAGTAAAAGTATTAATTATACCTACTAACGAGGAGCTTGAAATTGCGAACCAATGTTTTGCATTGTTACAGTAACAACATTTTAATTATACTTAGGAAAATAGCGCAGTTAGTAATTGCGCTATTTTTTTTTTATTCTTCTTTAGATAATTCAGCGGTTAATACAGTATCATGGCTATTTTTAAAAATAGTTTTCACGATGCGTCCCGATGCTTCCTCGCTAAAATCAAGCCCTGAATAATCCGGGTTATAGCCACCAATATACGGTACTGCCATGATAAAAATACGCTGATTATAAGCACCAAAATTATCAATAACCTGAAAATTATCATTTATAGTGATACCGGGTACGTTTAAATAATAGTTCCTATCACTACCCTGTTCTACTTTATCATTACCGTTTTCTAAAGTTTCCTCGCCCTTATAAGTATTTCTAAATTGTAATTTCGCTGGGCTGATAACCTTATCTTTTAATAAACTATTAAACGGAAAGTCTTTATACGATAAATGCGGCTGGCCTACGCAGTCAACAAAGGTTTTATAATACACTTTTTGTTGGTTATTATCTTCATCAGTATATTTATAAGTAATTCCACCTTCATCTTCAATAACAATTTCGCTATCGTGCCCTACAGCCACAATATCCAGCAATCCTTCATTATGCAGTGCCAGTAACTCTTCGCACGAGCGTTGCGGCACAAAAGCGATTACAATTGAGATAAGAGGCATCAATGTTTTTTGCAGCCGAAGCATATCTTCAGCACTTAAGTATTTTGCCGGATAATTCATTGCGAAACTAAGTACTGCAAGCATCTCTTTCCAATACACCGACTGGTGCCTTTTAATCGATTTTTCGGCCTCAGCATATTCCGCTTTTAAAAGCTGGAACGGCTCTAAACGCTCACGCAAATCCATCATGGCATCAACAAATTCTTCGATGCTCAAATCTTTAATATTATCGTAAAAGTCAGGCTGCTTATCTTTTAGTGGTTCTTTAAAGTCCTTATCGAAAATAAAGTCTAAAGATAAAAATCCGTTATTTTTAGCCTTATGCTCTTCAATATCTTCAGGCGTAAGCAGTGAATCGTTTTGCAGGTGGGTATCTTCTAAATGAAAACGCACTGCTGGTAGCAAACCACTACGCGAATGCATCATCATTTTAAAACCTTTACTATCATCGGCAAGTTTATAAGATATCCGCCCATGACTATCTTCACTAAAAGTACCATTACTGCGCGCTAACGTTCGAATAGCATCTACCGCTGTGAGCGACGACCCTTTAATGGCAACTTTATGGTTTAATTTCAGGGCAATTTTTGCAGGAGGATACGGGCTATCAAAATAGCCAGGTACTTTGCCCTCGTGTTTCTTAGGCCAGTTGTGGCCGGTACATATAATTAACTGGTCGAATTTTATAATACCGCTGTTTTCAACCTCAACCCAAACCTCATCCTGTTCAGGCTTATCAATAATATCTACAACGTTGCTGCCCAGATGCAGGTTTGTAAATATCCCTGCATTATTTGCATTATCAAGTAACAACTCAAATTGATCTGAAAGATACTTTCCGAACAATAATCGCGGCAGCACTTTATAATCATTAAAGTTTTCGGGTACAATGTTGTATTTATCAAGTAATTCTTTAGGCTGGGTAAATACCCACTCGTGAATCGAGGTTACAATCTTCGGAATTTCGTTAGCCGATACGTTGGTTATATGTTCATGGCTTGCCCCCTCTTGACTATAGGGCATACCCGCACCAAGCTGTTGTTTGCGTTCAAAAATATCTATAATGATATTAGTATTACCAGCTTCGGTAAGACGTTTGTACATAAACATTCCGCTTGGGCCGCCGCCTAATATGGCAATACGTTTTTTATTGTTTTCGGTTTTCATTATATATAATAAGTATCCATTACTGTTTGCATAAGGCCTACTCAAGATAAATTTAGATATTCCTATTTTAATTTATCCCTAATATTTCTTAAATCACAACCTATTTGCACAATTTTATAAACAACAAAGCGGCCTGTTACAGCCGCTCTGGTAATTTAAACTATTAAAATTAGTAAAATTTAGGTGGAGGATTTAAAGTAAGGTTTTGCCTTTGGTGCCAATACGGATAAATTGGTGCAATTTCACTTGCAGCATCCAGTTTTTTAACCTGGTCTGTAGTAAGGTTCCAGCCAATAGCACCAAGGTTCTGTTTCAACTGCTCTTCGTTACGGGCACCGATGATAATACTCGAAACCGTAGGGCGTTGCAACAACCAGTTAAGCGCTACCTGTGCCACTGATTTACCTGTTTCTCCTGCAATATCTTCTAAAGCATCGGTAATTTTAAACAGGTGTTCTTTTTCCACAGCTGATTCCGGTACAGGGCTTCCCCCTTCGGACACACGGCCGGTGTTTGGCCACTCTTTACTACGGCTAAATTTACCGCCAAGCCTGCCTCCAGCTAACGGGCTCCAGATGATTGAACCGATGTTTTTATCTAATCCTAAAGGCATTAGTTCCCATTCGTATTCACGGTTAGTTAGTGAATAATATACCTGGTGTGCTACGTAGCGGTTCCAGCCATATTTTTCTGAGACAGCTTCCGATTTCATTAAATGCCAGCCCGAAAAGTTGGAGGCCGCAATGTAACGCACCTTACCGCTTTGTACCAAATCATCTAACGTGCGCAGGGTTTCTTCAACCGGAGTGTTGCCATCAAAACCGTGCATGTGGTAAATATCAATATAATCAGTACCCAAACGTTTAAGGCTGCCCTCGATTTGTTTTAGCAAATGATGGCGTGACGATCCCTGGTTATTAGGTGCCTCACCAAAAGTAAATGTAGCCTTGGTAGACAGCAATAATTTATCGCGCTGTTTACCGGCAATAGCCTTCCCTAAAATTTCTTCCGATAATCCATCAGAATAAATATCAGCCGTATCAAAAAGGTTTACTCCTGCCTCAAGACATATATCTACAAGCCGGGTTGCTTCCTCTACCTGAGTACTCGCCCATGCTTTAAAAAAATCGTTGCTGCCGCCAAAGGTTGCAGTACCAAAACTTAGCACAGGCACATATAAACCCGATGCGCCCAGTTGTCTGTATTCCATATCTGTATATTTTTGTATTTATTATTATTATTATTATTATTTATCAACCTTTACCCTCGCTACTAAGTATGGTGGTTTTCTTAAATCAATACCATTATTAAAAGAAGGTAACCTGTTCCACTGCCCAAGCGTAACATAAAGATAACCATTACGATAGGCTAAACCATCGGGCCAAACAAAATTTTCGGCATCGTGAGCCAGTAAGGTAAAGCTACCATCGGTATTTCTTTTAATTAATGACTGTTGCTCGAACGCGCCAAAGTACAGGTTACCATTTGCATCTTCGGCAATACCATCGCAGGCAGGGTGTTCTCCATCAAAAACAATTGCTGTTTCAATCTCTTTATCTGATTTTGAAAAGTCACTTAATATAGCTGTTGGCAAGCTGAATAATTTTTTACCGCTAATTGCCGTCCAGTATATTTTGCTATTATCCGGACTTAGCGCAATACCGTCGGCACCGCCTAACGGAAAGGTTTGCTTTTTAGCATCTAACACCAGCGGTTTACCTTCTAAAAACGTCATAAAGCCAGGATCTGGCGAGGTTGATGTATGATTAAGCAATACCTCCCTACATTTGCCCGTAGCAATATCTGCAACCACTAATGAGTAGCGTTCGCCAAAACCTGAGTTTGCAATGTATACTGTCCCTTTACTGCCATGCGAAAGGTCGACGCGCAAATCATTCAAATGGCTATCATCTGTCATTGCTGTTTTAGGAATAACCACGGTCGCTATGATCTTTTTTGTTTTGATATCGATGCCTACCACTTTTGCGGCACCATCCGGGATTTCCTTAATGCCAGATCGTTTACCGTCGTCAAGCACCCAAAGCACATCGTTAGCATCTATATAAATACCATGCGGCGATACCAGCCAGTCTCTGTAAGGTTTTGATGATGGATACACATATTCTTTAGACGGAAAAGGAACCAGTTCACCATTAAGTAATTCTGCCAATGCAAATTGATTATGATTATCGGCATGGCGCGGGAAACCTAAAAATACACGCCCGCTTTTGCTAACCGCAATACCTGATGGATCCGGATTAGGCGGACTGATCCTGGCTACAATTTCAATTGGATTTTGGGTTATGGTATTTTGCCCAAAAGATATATTTATGGTACAAAGTACAAGTGTAGTAAGGCATAGTTTTTTCATGCTATTTTATTTAAAATTTGCAATTACTATTACAAAGTTCAGAATATATGGTTTATTACGCTTGTAGATAAACGATAAATACTTGTAAATAAAAAGCACGAAACGATTGCGAAAAAATTATTTTAAGTATGTTTTAAAATAATGGTGTCGATAATTTGTTGGGTAGTATTGGGGTAATCAACAGGTATTATTTTGCCGTTTTTAAGCCAGTTGTTTACAATAGGCTCGTATTTTTCTTTAAGGCTTTTAATTACCGGTACACCCATTTGTTTTAAGGCGGCGGCGTTAAGTTGTTGTTCGTACTGACTTTTCATAGGAATAACCAATAACTTTTTACCCAGAAATAATGCTTCGGCAGGAGTTTCGAAACCTGCGCCGCATAATACACCTGCCGATGATGCCATGCTTGCTGTAAACTGTGCATTATTTATAGGCTGCACGGTAACGTTTTTATACACTACTTTTTTGCTGTTGTGCTTAGAGAAAACATCCCAAGAAACATTTTTATATTGAGACAATCGCTTCACTAAAGCTTTATCATCATACGACGGAAGGTATACCGTATAGTGCCCATTATTAGTAACTTCGTGGTTACGTACCTGCTGCCGTATAACCGGTGTTGCTATATTTGTACCATTACCCTCAAAATGAAAACCGTATTTAAAATCGGCTGGGGCGTAATTTTGTAATATGAGCTTACCCATTTTATCGCTGCTTTCAGGCAAAGGGTATTGTTTGTTTAATACCGCACTTTGGTGACTTAATGCAATACAGGTTTTATTTTTTAGATAGCACGCCCAGGCAGAAACAGGTTCAAAATCATTAATAATGAGGTCGTAATTTTCTACAGGCAGTTCTTTTATATTTTTACGCAGTTTTCTCAGGTTTGCTTTGGCAACAGTTTTCCAAAGGTCTACCCCGCCACTTTTACCAAAAATAAAACTAAGGCCACGCACTTTATATTTAACATCAAAAGGTAATTGCAAATCGGCTTGAGTGCCACTAACTAATATATCTACATCGCCATGTTTTTGCAGGCACGGTATAACATCTATAGCCCGGCTTAAATGCCCGTTGCCTGTACCTTGTATAGCGTATAAAATTTTCATAAGTATCTATTTATCTTCACTTAAAAATTTCCTGAACCATAAACCCGATTGTTTAACGGTACGCTCCTGGGTTTCAAAATCAACATAAATTAACCCAAAACGAGTATGGTACCCTTCGGCCCATTCAAAATTATCGGTAAGGCTCCACACAAAATAACCGTGAACGTTTACACCCTCGGCTTTTGCTTTTAAAAGTTCTTTTAAATTATCCTGAATGTATTTTTTACGCTCAACATCGTTAACCTCACCATCAATTATATTATCCGGAAAGGCAGCCCCATTTTCTGTAATAATAATTTTAGGAATGTTTTTATAGGCAGAAAATTTCTTTAGCAAATGATACATTGCCGCCGGATACACTTCCCAACCCATATCGGTAAATGGTACTTTTCGTTTTTTAGCCGAAACTAATAACGCTCCTACATAAGGTGTAAAATATGATGCTTTAACCACCTCGCGGGTATAACATTGCAGGCCAATAAAATCAAAGTCGAAAGCCATGTTTTCTTTATCGCCCGGTAATATGTACTTACTCATTTTTTTAACTACGGGTAAATCATCTTCAGGATATCCCATTCCTAAAATGGGCTCTATAAAAGCACGGTTAAGTAAAGCATCTACCCGTTTAGCGGCAGCAATATCTCTTTTACTATCAGAAAATGGTTCTATGTGTGTACATGAAAATGTAGTACCAATGTTTGCGTTGGGTAACGTACTGCGCAAAATTTTAGCACCTGCAACCGTTGCCTGGTTTACATGGTGTACTGCTTTAAGGTAATTGTTTAGCCCTCTCCTACCCGGTGCGTGAATGCCTAAAAAATATCCGGCACCGGTAAACACCGATGGTTCATTCATTACCATCCAGTTTTTTATCCTGTCGCCAAAATGCTCGGCGCAAACTGCAACAAAATCGCTAAACCATTTAATGCTTTCACGATTGGTCCAGCCGCCTTTTAGTTCGAGTTCGTGGGGTAAATCCCAATGATATAATGTAACCCAGGGTTCTATACCGCACTCAATCATAAAATCGATAACACGGTTATAATAGTCAATTCCGGCTTGGTTAACAGGATGCAAACCATTGGGCATAATTCGTGTCCAGCTTATGGAAAATCGAAAGTTAGGAATGTTTATATCGCGTAGTAAACCAATATCGTTAGTATACGAATTATAAAAATCACAGGCCTGCATGGCGTGGTGCCCGCTTTTAATTTTGCCTTTTTGTTTGGTAAAAACATCCCATACAGATAGGCCTTTACCATCGCAATCGTGAGCGCCCTCTATTTGAAATGCCGCTGTTGAGACACCCCAATGAAAGTCTGGCCCAAATTGAGCTTTATGTAGTTCTGAGTCGGTCAGTTTATCCATTAAACAACTACCACTTATGGGTAAAAACAATTAATGAATAAATGAAGAATGCATAGCCTTAAGAAAAAGCCATTCTTTAAAACGGGTTAAAAATTTGAAGCTGAAGAATTTCATATCCATGGTTTTAAACAAATTAAAACCATTAGTATTAACTGACTGATCTTTTTACATTATCAAATAGTTAACTATAAATAGCTATACAGCAATTGATTGCGCTACTTCTTTAGAATGTAGTGGGTCTCTCCAGTTAAATACAATACGCTTTTGAGTACCATGAAATGGGAACACAATAATTATTACCAATAAAACGATACCGGCAATTATTAACGCTCCATAAATATCACGAAGTGCCAATAATGATGCTTGTGTTTTTACGCTGCTAAATATCTGTGCACCTTTTTGAGATACTAACGGATTCATACCATCCATTTTGTTAGCTAACAGGTTGAGGTATTTTACCTGACCACGATAATACCAGTTGGTATATAATGTTGATGCTGTAAGTGGTATAAATAACGATCGTAACGCTACCGATACCATAGTGACATCGTTAAAAGCACTTATCGGAATATTACTGGTAATGTAAATACCTATGCTAATGTAGGTCATAATAGTTGCCATGGCTCTAAAAAACATTGGCCAGAATAAATCGGCAGGGCCTGTAAATGTACTTGTAATATGGTACATACTTATATTGGCAATTAGGTAACATAAACAGGCCGCGGCTGCCATTGTACTAAAGCGCATAAACTTTTTATAATATATAAAGCATAGTAATGTACCTGCCAAATAACCGGGTATGCCATATGTATTTACCCTTGCGCTTTCGAGCGGATTATTCTTAAGGATGATGGTTAAAAACGGATTGGTTAGCGATGTAGTATTGAAAAACATACATAAAAAAACAAGCAGCGTTATACCCGCCATTACCTTCCATGAGTTGAAGCCGTCGAATTTTACAATAGGCCTCTTAACACGCATGTTGCGTTGTAAAAAAAGCATAAATAACACTAATCCACCCACTGCTGCCGCCTGTATTTTTAACGATGCAAACCAATCAAGCATCAACCCATAACTGCAAACATAACAAAGCAACAGCATGGATGCTGTTAAGCAAATGGTGCCTAACCAATCGTACTGAAAAAAGGGCACTTTTTTAGTGTGCATTTTAGGATGAACGAGTAGCAAAATAACTAGCAGCCCTAACATTAAAAACAGGTTTTGTTCATGAAAGCTGTATTCCCAGTTTAATCCATCAGCAAAATGTGATGCAATTAAACCTGATAGCGGTCCAAATACCATTGATAACGGATAGTATACACAATACAACTGATAACGTTCGCCCTTAGGCATCAGGATAGGGATAAGCGTTAGGAGGATTTCAAGATTCGCAACCATTTTAACGCAACCAACACCAAACGATGCCATGACCATTACCAGTGGCTGATTGCTTTGTGATAGCACAAAATTTAAAAAGATGAGGAACAGGAACGAGAATCCCAAAATATTTTTGGTATGCGTAAATTGTTTTAAACGCAATACTATAGGGAAAACCATTGCCATACCAGTAAAGTAGGCAAAACTTGCCATGGTTAAATCGGCAGAAACGGCACTTTGCGCGCCAACCACATACCCAAAAATAGTACTTGGAATACCACCGGTAAATGTTAGCGTTATGTTTAAAAACAATAATAACCAAAGATCTAATTTTTGGGGAACCCTATTGTAAAATATCCTGTTAATCATGATGTTTAAATTATTTACCTACGGTTACTTCTACGTTCATACCGGTAATAAGCAGTGCTAAATCCTGTGCATTATTTTTATCTGTAAATTCAATTTTTACAGGTATACGCTGCTGCACTTTTACAAAGTTACCGGTTGAATTATCTACTGGCACTGCAGAATAACGACTACCTGTAGCTTCAGATATTGCTACAATTTTACCGTAAAAAACTTTACCGTTTAAGGCGTCAACTTTAATTTCAACCTCTTTGCCAGGATGCAGTTTTGCAATTTGGTCCTCGGTATAATTAGCCGTTACCCATTTTTCGTTCCCCCTCACAATGCTAACTAACGGCTGACCAGCCTGCAGTAACTGACCTTCTTCAATAATCCTGCGTCCTACAACGCCATCATAAGGAGCGGTAATAATGGTATACGATAAATTAAGCTTTGCCATATCCAGCGCAGCCTTTGCTTTTTGTACGTTAGCATCGGCAGATGTAATTCGGTGACCCGACTCATCTGTAGTTAACTGGTTGCTTTTATGTTGTGCTTCAAGGGCGTGGTACTTAGCACGCATGGCATCGAGATCTGTCTTAATCTGGTCGAACTGAAATTGCGTAACCGCATCTTCCTTCAATAGGTTTTGATACCTTTTGTAATTGGTTTCCATATTTACCAATCGGGCTTTTAGCTCTTCAAGGTTAGCATCGGCAATATGTACGCTATTGAATGCAATGTCTGACCCTGATGATGCCGTTTGCCTGTTAGCCTGTGCATCTGCAAGTGCTGCGGCTGCCTGCTCTTCCTGAATTTTATACTCGCTACCATCTAATATTACAACTGTATCGCCCTTTTTTACTTCCTGATGTTCGGTAAAACGAATCTCTTTTACGTAAGCAGGAATACGTGTATTTATAGGATTTATATACGATTCTACCTGGGCATCATCGGTATACAACGAACTGCCTATGTGAAAAAAAACCGATATACCCCAAACTATTGCAGCGACAATTACCAGCGCCGATAGCGTATTTAAAAAAATGATCTTTCTTCTTCGTTTTTGATCTGTAGTTTCCATTTGGATTATTTTGGAGGAATGTTTGTTTGTTAATTATAAGTTTCCCGTTGCTTTTTGTAGCTGGTACCATTGGTACACAATGTTTATACCCGCGTTGCTCTGGTTTAGTTCTGCCGCCAGTTTAGACGAACTCGCATCGAGCATGTCTGTAAGTAAAGCCAACTGGTTGAGGTATTTTTTCTCTACTATGCGGTAGTTATCATCTGCCAAAAGGCGGCTTTTTTCGCGTGTAGAAAGTTCTTTTTTAGCTTCCTGATATTTTATAAATGCTGCATTAACCTCAAGTTCGGTTTGTTCATGCACTAATTCCGACTTCGTTTTCTGGATGTTCTTTTCTATCTCTGCCATCTCGATATGCTCTTTAGCATGGTAGATGGATGAAATATCATACGATACCTTAATGCCGGCATGATAAAGATTTACATAATTATTAAGCGTAGGCAATACATAAATATAAGGTCGGACAGATCCGTTATCCGCATAAAGCGATACTTTAGGCAACCTTTGCGCTTTAGCTATTTTTATATTTTTTTCAGATATTTCTTCATTAATACTATTGGCACGCATAGCCGGGGCTTTATTAAATGCTTCGACTAAATAACCATCAAAAGTATTTTCATCTGTTTTAAACAAGGTAAGCGTAGGGTCTACCATAATTTTTGTATTTACATGTAAACCTAAAACCACACACAGTTCACGATTTATAATCGCGATATTGTTATCTACCTTATTTGCGAGTAGCTCTAAATCAGTTATTTGAAGTTCGCTTCGAATCACGTCATTTTTAGTTACCATACCTTCTTTATGCAGGTCGTTAATGTTTTTTAGTACCGCTTTAGCTAAATTTATATTGGTTTTATATACTCTTTGCTGGTTGTACAAACTATACAAGTTAAGGTAACGGCCTAAAAGCATCATTTTAATAGTCTCTTTATCCTTATCAAAATTAAGTTCAGATAATTGTTCTTCCAACTCTGCCTTAGCAATAGTACTAGTCACTGCATTGCCACCATACAAAAGCTGGGTTGCCTGAAACTCAAAATTGTTATTAAAGTGTGGTACTGCAATGCTTTCCATGTAATTAAAATTAGGTTGAAACACTACTGCGTTGCTAATATAACCTGCACTTAATGAAGCTTCTATCTCTGGCAACCGTGCTGCTTTCGCAATTTCGGTTTTTTGTTTGCTGACTGTAATACCCTGTTTAGATATTGAAAGGCTTTTGCTGTTTTGCTCGGCAAGGGTAAATAATTCCTCCACCTTTAAAACACGTGGAATAGTATCCTGCGCTAAGGCGGCGTACTGGTTAAAAGCAATTATGGTAACTGCTAATTTCAAAAACAATTTCATTGGTACAATATTATACTGTTCGATATTTAACTATTAGGGCAAAAAAATATTATTATTTTGTCACATTTTCGCTTATTTGAAAAAGAAAGGCCGTAATTTCCTGAATTCTTTCGGTAGGTAAATCTCCTTTAAACAAGTTATAAAACTCATTCATTAAAGGGTCAAATTTTTGCTGGTACAATTTACCTTCATTAGTAAGCGCTATTATTTTGTTGCGCCTGTCGGCGGCATCCTCGGTACGGGTAACAAGGTTAATGCGTGCAAGGCTGTCTATAAGCGGAGTAATGCTTGCCTTACCTTTTTGAATAGCATTAGCTATATCCTGCTGGTTTACATCGTGTTTTTTTCGCCATAATACATTAAGCACCTGAAACATCTCATACGTAAGGTCGTGCCCATGCATTACTTTAATGCGGGGCTGCAAATAACCTTTAATAGCTTGCCTTGCAGTAATTACTGCATCTACAAACTGCGACATGGCTTGGGTGTTAATAGTATCTTTCATAACTGAGTACAAAGTTAAACAATAAACAGTTTATAATCGAACTAATTTTGTTTTATTTTTATAAATATCTTTTACGCTTAAAATTCAAAGTTTTAAGGCAAAAAAATAACCCATATGGGGTTATTTTTTATCGGTTTGTGGCGTTGGGCGCACTATAATTCGCATAGCCTGGTCGCGGGTAAAGAACGACATTGTCCAGTTTGCAAATGTTTTTAACTTGTTCCTAAAGTTTACTAACGAAAATAGGTGGACAAATAACCACGCCATCCAGGCAATAAAGCCTTTAAAGAATATTTTAGGTTTAGGTATTTCGGCAACAGCTTTACTCCTGCCTATTATTGCCATAGAACCTTTATCGTTATATTTAAAAGCAGTTAGGCTTTTGTTTTGTTGTAGTGCTATAAAGTTTTTAGCCAGGTTTTTACCTTGTTGTATTGCAACCTGCGCTAACTGCGGATGCCCTTTATCCCAATCTTTATCGGTAGTTTGCAGACAGGTATCGCCTATAGCATAAATATCCGGCAGGTTATTAACCTGATTGTATTGATTAACTAACAAACGCTTGCCCTTGCCATAGCTTGCTTCGGGTATACCCTCAAAAGTTTTAGCAGATACTCCCGCTGTCCAAATTAATAACTTTGTTGGTATTTTATCGCCATCGGCAAAAACCACAGCATCATCAATATAATCTTTAACCTGTTTACTCAAAACTACTTTTACACCCATTTTAAGCAGGGTTTCTTTAGTATATTTTTGCGATTTTTCGCTCATAGGTGCCAGTACCACAGGCAGTGCATCTACCAGATAGATAGTACTTTCCTGTTTGGCAAGCTCAGGATACTCTTTGCTAAGTACATTGCGTTTTATTTGCGATAACATACCGGCAAGCTCTACCCCTGTTGGGCCACCGCCTGCAATAACAATTGTGGTTAGTTTTTTTCGTTCATCCGGGTCTTCAATTAGCGTAGCTTCTTCTGTTTTTTGAAGGATATAATTACGCAGATTCACTGCGTCATCTATAGTTTTCATGGGTAAACCAGCCTTACGGATGTTTTCCATCCCGAAATAATTACTCTCTGTACCAGTTGCCATAACAAGGTAATCGTAAGTAAGCTGCCCGTTGTTTAATATTAACCTTTTTTCTTCAGGAATAATTTTTTCAAGCGATGCCATCCTGAAGCTTATATTTTTTTTACCTGCAAATAATTTCCTAAAAGGATAGGTTATATTAGATACCTCTAAAAATCCGGTTGCCACCTGATATAATAACGGTGGAAAAAAGTTGTAGTTATTTTTATCTACCAGGGTAACGATAATACCGTCTTTGTCTGCTAATTTTTCTGCTAAATTAATGCCGGCAAAACCGCCACCAATTATTACTATATGCTTAGCCATTTTTTATGTGAGTTTAAATGAATGTGAGTAGTGCATTTGCGATTATAAATTTCATGAAAAATCCGGTTAAACTTGTAACCGGATCTATCAATTAAGTCTATTTTAACGTAAACCGTTATAGTAAGCTATTTCTTAACTTATTTTGGCATACGTAATACTGCTTTTAGCGTAATTCCTTTTTCAGAATCTTCAATAGCCTGATTAATGTCTTTAAAATCGTAAAATTTGATAAGCTTATCAAACGGGAAAAATCCTTTTTTATAAAGATTAATAAGTTGCGGAATAAAAATATCGGGTACGCTATCACCTTCAACCACATATTGTATCGACCTGCCCATGGTAAACACCGCATTATCTACTTCAATAGTTGGCGTAGGCGGTACTGCAAGCACAATACATTTACCCATGTAACGTAATGAGCCAACAGCTTGGTTAATAACATCGTTACGGCCTGTGGTATCTACCGCGTAGTGCACACCACCCGGATAAATCTTGTTATTAATTTCGTCAGATACTACAAGGTTTCGGCTATTAATAACATCCGTAGCGCCTAACTCTTTAGCAAGTTCTAAACGGTTATCATGTACATCTACCGCAATAATGGTGGTACAACCCGCTGCTTTAGCTGCCATAATTGCTGCTAAACCTACAGGGCCTACGCCCGAGACCACAATGCTTTCGCCAGCCGCAGGTTTAATTACGTTTAATACTGCACCAGCTCCTGTTTGGATGCCACAACCTAAAGGGCCTAAAAGTTCTAAATTGACATCGTCTTGCACTTTAACCACATTATTTTCTGATGCTAATGAGTATGTTGCGAACGACGATTGCCCAAAAAAGAAACCGCTAACCTCTTTACCGCTATGGTCGTGGTATGGACAGGAACCATCAGTCCTTTTTCCACCAAAATTTAATGGGAAAAAATTAATGCAATACGACTGGTGACCCGATTTGCAATAACTGCATTTACCACAACTTGCGGGGGCAAGTATAACGTGGTCGCCCACTTTTACCTTGGTAACGCTGCTGCCTGTTTTTTCTACAATACCTGCGCCCTCATGGCCTAATATTGCCGGTATAGGGAACGGTATTTGCACATCGCGAATAGCCAAATCTGTATGGCATAATCCGGTTGCTACTATTTTTACTAAAAGCTCCTCAGGGTGTAATTCGGTATCAAGTTCTATTTTTTGAATATCAAATTTTGATTTTGTTGCAGGTAATACTGCTGCTGTGATTTCCATATTTTTAATTTTATCTATTTTTAATCGAATAATTATTCAGTTTTAAGGCAAAAAAATTTAGGTACTAATTCCGCGCCACATCATAGTAAAGCATTCATCAATTGTCTGTTTTTTTATAGGGATTAGCTTTTGCGCCATTCCGTTTGATGCAGATCGTATGGCACCATTAATAAAACTGGTAGCAGTAAAAAGGGCTACCTTATTTAAGATGCCTTCCTGCTGGCCTTTTTTTAAAAGATCGTATAACGGTTTATTTTGAAGTTCGAAATCAGCAACCTGTTTTTCAAAGTTGAGTTGCACATAGTTAGATTGTATGTATTGGTCTATAAATACGGTTTCGTTATAATGCCTTAGCCTGTACCTTAATGTATTAAGGTAAATACGCTTAAGCGATACTTTTACCGGTAGGCTTATATCAAAATCTTTGTACATCTGTTGAGTAATTTTATTTTCTACACTAAAATAGGCGGCTTGTATAAGTTCATCCTTATTGGTAAAATAGGTATATAAGCTCCCTACGCCTATCCCGGCCTCTTTGCTAATTTTAGCTATATTTATACCTGCAATACCCTGGCTGCCGGCAATGGCAAACACAGCATCAATAATTCGTTCCTGCTTTATAGGATCTAATGGTCTCATGGCGCAAAATTAATTGAAAATATATTCGGTTAAATTATTTTAACACGATTTTTTACTATAATTTACTATAGTGAATTATTGCTTCACAATTATTTCTAAAGGATTAGCAATTATTTCTGCCTGTTTTTGCAACAGCTCATTCCAGTCGGTTATCGATTTTACCTGCCCACTCTTTGCCCATGCAAAACCAGCGTAGTAGGTAATCGTTTTATTTTTTGGCTGTGTAATAACCAGCAAATTACTTTGATCTGGAGTTTTAGATTTGTTGGCGAAAGCAGTATCAACCACTTTAGGGTCAATTACTATTCCCTCACCTATAAAAACATTATCTATAATTTCGTGATGGCTAAACCAACCCATTTGCTTATTGATGTTTACCTTCCCTTTATTGTTGTGCAGCGTAATGCCTACTGTATAATTAGGCAAGGGTTTATCAGCATCTACCATAACTTCAAACTTCGAAAAATTTGAACCCAAATCGAGAGATATTCGCTTTGTTTCGTGCACGCCAAACTCACTCCACGATGCATAGTTCAATTCGAAAACCGTACGTAAAGGCCCGGCAGCTATGGTTTTATAACGAATGAAATTTTTAGAAACCTGCAAACTATCTTTAACCCAAACACCACTTCCTCCCGTACCACGGCTTGCTCCTACATGGTATGGGTCGTACCCTTCGCCATGATCGGTATGGTAATAGCCAGGCTTTTTCTTTGCTTCGGCATACCATTTATTAATGATAGAATTATCGGTTCGCTTTAACCAAAGGTCAATCCCGCTGGATAAGGTACCATCCGGCCGGTGCTGTTCAGTACGCTGTTGCGCATCGGGGCCGTAGGTTCTAAAAGCTACCTTATCATTTTCCCAGGTGTAATCATCGGTACGTTCGGGCACAAAACGCGAATACGCTACAGCCTTACTTTTAGGGATTACAACAGTACTGTCAGCTACTACAACATAACCTGATGCCGATTTACTTTTAACCGCTGCCTGAAATAAAAGTTCAGCATTATCTTTCTCAAAATCAATCCATTGAATAGACAAATATAAACCGGTACTTATATCTTTAACTCTTATATTTTTCTTACTATTATGCTTTAATAAAGGTTTTAATTGTTTGGCATTAAGGTTTACAACCTCATTTCTATCAAAACTAAGGCTATTAGCTACGCTAACATTTAACTGTTTCACAGGACTACAAGCCGTTAAAAACAGCACAATTGAAATACAGAATAATATTACTTTCGTTTTAAGCATAAGTATTATTTTTTAGCTTTCTGTAGCTTTTCCATTTTATTGTAATAAGCCTGCAATACATAAAAAGCTTTCTTTTTATTGCCTTTATCATCAATAAGACCTTTACGGTTCCAGCCCTGCTGATAATCGGTATTATTACGTTTCGGGCTGCGGAAATCGGCCAATATCCAAGGCGATATACCACTGTAATTTTCAGGGAAACGCTCAAACATTTTTATTTGTTCTTCATAATACCATTCCTGGTATTCCTCACTAAAACGGGTATATTTATCGGCATGAAAGCCAAATTTTGCATCGGCACCAGTTTCACTTATAAACAATGGCTTGTCATAAATAGTTTCCCATTTAGCTGTTTGGCAAATATCAGGCAGGCCTACATACCAGCCTAAATATTCGTTGACCGATACCAGATCGGCAAAGGCTCCAAGCGGATCGTCAATCTTGTTCAGGCCTCCTTCCGCATGGCTAATTTCCAGCGCAGCAGATATCAATCTTGTATTATCGAGTTGTTTTGCTCTTTTAATAAGGGTGCTCATAAATGTAGTGCGTACCGGGCTAACCGGAGTTTCATTACCAACCGACCATATTATTACCGATGCCCTGTTCACATCCCTAGCAACCATTTCCTGCAACTGTTTTTCAGCCTTTTTAAGTACGGCCGGATTTCCAAAATCAATCGTCCAATACACGGGAATTTCTGACCATACCAAGATACCTAATGAGTCGGCCATGCGGGTCATGTTTTCGTTGTGTGGATAATGGGCCAGCCGAACCATATTTACATTCAGTTCTTTAGCCCAGCTTAAAAGTTGGGTTGCATCTTTTTTGCTATGCGCCCTGCGTACATCCTGCGGAATTTCTTCATGAATGCTTATACCTCTTAAAAAAATCTGGTCGCCATTAAGGATGATTTTTTTACCCGATGCTTCAATTTTCCTGAAACCTACTTTTTCTGAAACCGACTCCTGCCCTAATGACAATTTCACATTATACAATTTAGGATTTTCCGGCGACCAAAGGCTTAGTTTATTCACATTAAAATCAAAGTGAACGCTGTCGCCCTGTATTGTAAATTCTTTTTTAAGTTTCAGTTCGGGAATTTCTATATCTACTTTACTGCTGGCAAATATTTCATTTAGCTTAACCCAACCTGTTACCGCAAATGCTTTTTTCCTTTTAGAAACATTAATATCTTGTTTTTGGTCTAACTGCACACTATACTGCCTTATAAAATGCTGGGGCACCACAACCAAATCTACATCGCGGGTTATACCGCCAAAATTCCACCAGTCGGTATTTAGAGTTGGCACTTCATCGGCATGGCGTTTATTATCAACCTTAACCACTAAAAAGTTACCTTTATCTTTTAAAAGCCCCTGCGGAATTTTAAAATTGAAAGGGGTAAAACCACCTTTGTGCATGCCAAGTTTTTTACCATTAAGGTATACATGTGCTTCATAATTTACAGCACCAAAATACAGGTATACATCTTCGCCGATAGCAACTTGCGGCTTATCAAAATCACGCTGATACCAAACCGTACCTTCATAATATAAAAACTGCCTGTCCTGCGAGTTCCAGTCTCCCGGTACATTTATGGTATAGGCAGTATCTTTAAACATATGCTCTACAAGTTCAGTCTTTTTAGCATTGGTAGTGGTATTCCAATACGCCCCGTTATTAGTCTCGCCATATTCTTTATAACGATAATCGTAAAAACCCGTCTCATAAGGGTCAACTAAATAATGCCATGTGCCGTTAAGCGAAACTGTTTTACGACCCGGTATATTAGTAATAATATCTTCCTGAGCCAATAAATTCAAACAGCTTAAAAGCGCTATTAATATAATGTGTATTTTTTTCATGGTAGGTAATTGTTGGTATTAGTAATTTTTAAAACGAAGCAGGGCCTCAACAAAATAGTAGTCGCCATAGCTAAGCGGCGTATCAACTTCAGTTTTGTTTGGCATATTACCTATGCCGTGTTTTAGTAAAAAGCCGCCGTTAGTTTTAGGCCCGGCACTATATTCAGGCGATAACAAACTTGTAAGCATTGCAGTTGCTTCGTTGTAATAATACTTGCCCTTATCTTTTTCAGCATATTTGCTTAGTTCGAACAAAGCCGAAGAAATTATGGCTGCCGCAGATGAATCCCGCAACGCATTAGGGATGCCCGGCGCGTTAAAATCCCAATAGGGCACTTTATCTTTCGGCAGGTTAGGATGGTTTAAAATGTAAGTAGCAATGTTTTCGGCCTGTTTAAGGTATTTTACATCTTTAGTTTCCCGGTACATAACCGTGTAACCGTACAATCCCCAAGCCTGGCCACGCGCCCATGCCGAAGCATCTGCCGCTCCCTGATTGGTTATTTGTTTAGTAACAGCACCTGTATTTATATCATACACCACTTCATGATACGAACTATAATCGGGCCTGAAATGGTTTTTCATGGTAGTAGTCGCATGATTTACTGCTATATCATAATATGTTTTGTCGCCACTATGTTTAGATGCCCAGAATAGCAGTTCTAAATTCATCATATTATCTATAATCACAGGCATTTCAGTTGCCGATGCGTGATTCCACGGTGCGCTGTCCCATGATTTTATGCAATGTGCTTTTTCATTATAACGGGTGGCTAACGATTTAGCACTATTCATTAAAATAGCTTCATATTCAGCACTTGGATTTAGCCTTTCGGCATTGCCAAAGCTGCAATACATCATAAAACCAAGATCGTGCGTTGATTTGTTATACTGTTCTTTTTGTAATCCTGTAAGTGCTTTATCTGCAAATTCTTTTAACTGACTATTTTTTTGCGACTCGCTTAAATATAAAAGCGTGCCCGGGTAAAACCCACTGCACCACCAGCCGGAATCGGATGTTTCTAAAGAATCGCTTTGTGCGTAATACGTTTTAGGATAACGCCCCTGCGGATTCCTGCTGTCTAAATAAGTATATTGCTGTACAGCATTTTGCAGTGCCGTATTAGTTTTTTTATTGAGGTTTTGCTTGGAGGAACACGATAATAAAACAAATAGAAATAACAATTGTAATAAATAGTTTCTGCGCATGTAAGGTTGGTTAAATTGTATATTATTTCAGTATCCTGAAACCAGCTACAAGTTAACGCTATTTATTAAAACGGCGAAACACGAAATCGTTATATTTTATTGAGTAAAATATAAAATACCTACACTAATTTCACGAATTTTATCAGTACAAATCTGTGAAATTTTGGATAAATTTAGATAGAATTAATGAATTCGATAATTTGCTTTACATCAAAAATATGATCGGCAGTCATATTATTAATTGCACTTTTAGGCATGTATGCCATATCTGCGGTTTCAGGGTCTTGTATAATTACGGTGCCTCCGGCCTGCTTTATAGCAATAACACCATTAGTACCATCAGAATTTGCTCCTGATAATAATATAGCGGTAAGGCCTTCGCCATAAATATCGGCAGCCGATTCAAAAGCTACATCAATACTGGGGCGGCTATAATTTATTTTTTCAGAAATATCTAATGATAATGTCTTGTCTTTTTCGAATAATAAGTGGTAATCCGATGGTGCAATATAAATATAACCTGGCTCTAGCGGCGTTTTATCCTCAACATCCTGCACGGGTATCACGGTTTTAAGGGCAAGCAATTCTTCCAATGTAGTATCTTCACCGCTTTTACGGTGCAATACAATCACGATAGCAAAATCCTGAATAGCATTAAGCCGCGGCAATACCTGCATAAGTACCTCCAGGCTCCCTGCCGAACCCCCAATTATTAAAACTTTATGTGTGGAAACTATTTTATCTTTTTCCATATTTTTTCTTTATTAAACTGCTGGTAACGGGAATGCAAATGCGAAAATTTTATAGTTTCCTTAGTGCCTAAGGCTAAATATCCCAGCTTACCTAAACTATCATCAAAAAGATTTAATGCCCTTTCCTGCAAATCTTTATCAAAATAAATTAAAACGTTACGGCATAATATAAGATCGAACTCATTAAAAGAACGGTCTGATACTAAGTTATGCTGTGAAAACACCATTTTTTCTGACAGGTCTCCACCAAATTTCGCCAGCCCATAATTAGCGGTATAATAATCAGAGAAATCTTTTTTACCACCCGACGCCATATAATTTTCAGAATATTGCTTCATCATCCGTAACGGAAAAACACCATTTTTAGCGGTGTTTAATACGATCGAATTAATATCGGTAGCATATAACAATGATTTATGCAACAGGTTAGCTTCCTTTAGTAGTATCGCCATAGAATACACTTCCTCACCTGTGGCGCAGCCGGCATGCCATATACGTATAAAAGGTTTGGTTCCTATAACGGGTAAAATATCATTACGCAACACTTTATAAAACATGGGGTCGCGAAACATCTCGGTTACATTAACCGTAATTTCCTCAACCATACGTTTAAAATATTCAGGCTCTGACCTTACTTTCGATAAAAAATCAGAAAAGTGTGTAAAGCCATCCATTTGGTATACCCTGTCTACACGCCTTTTAAGCGAAGCATGCGAGTACCCACTAAAGTCGAAACCATAGTATTCGTATACATCATTTATAAGCACATCCAGCTCACGTTCATCAATCATAATTACGTTATATAGTGCTTAACAATTGCAACAGTTTATCTACATCAACCGGTTTAGAAATGTAGCCATCGGCACCGGCCTCAAGGCATTTTTCGCGGTCGCCCACCATTGCCTGTGCCGTGACCGATATTACCGGCGTTCCCGCCCTTTTATCTATATTTTTTATAAGCGGAATAGCCTCATAGCCATCCATATCGGGCATCATCATATCTATTAAAATAGCATCAATATGCTCATCGCCTTCCAGCATTTGCAAGGCTTCTTTAGCGCTCATGCATGACAGGCATTCAAACGCACGCGAACGCAATGTAGCCGATAGCGCAAAAATATTACGGGCATCATCATCTATAATCAAAACTCTCTTTTTCATTTTAAATTGTAAATTAATGATTATTGTTTGTCATACAGCCAAACCCTTAACAGCGACATTAACTGGTCGACATCTACCGGTTTTGTTATATAATCAGATGCTCCTGCGTTAATACATTTTTCCCTGTCGCCCGTCATGGCTTTTGCAGTAACAGCAATAACCGGCAGGGTTTTATGTTTTTTATTCTGACGAATGCGGGTAGCCGTTTCATAACCATCCATATTAGGCATCATCATATCTAACAACACCACATCAATTTCAGGATGCCTCTCTAAAACAGCAAGCGCCTCTTTACCATCAATCGCGGTAAGCACATTCATTTTTAAAACTTCCAGCGCTTTTGTTAGTGAAAAAATGTTACGCACATCATCATCTACAATAAGTACCGTTTTATCGCTTAAAATATTATTTAGTAAGCCTAACTTTTTATAGTTTTCTTTTTTACCATCCTGTTTTTTCTCTTCTACAAGGTGGAGGAACAACGATACTTCATCCAGCATACGCTGATACGAATGCGCCGTTTTAATAACTATCGAGTCGGCGAACTTTTTAATTTTAAGCTCCTCCTTCATCGAAAGGCTTTTGCCTGTAAATACAATTACAGGCAGGTTTTCTAAGCCTTCGTTCTTTTTAATATTTTCAAGAATATCATAGGCATGCTTGTCCGGGATACCCATATCTAAAATTACACAATCAACATCGGTACGCTGCAGGGCATCTACCCCGTCGGATATTTCACTCTTAATTTCAGAATTGATATTGTACGATTCTAAAAAGAAAGCCAATGCCTTTGCGTGTTTAGGGTTGTCCTCAAAAATCAAAACTTTTTGCGATTCCTTACTAATAATATGCTCAATACGTGCAAAAACTTCTGGCATTTGCTCGAAAGCAACCGGTTTATCTAAAAAGTTAATGGCACCTTTTAGCAAACTCTCGTGCTTAAGTTTATGCGACGACATAATGTGTACCGGAATGTGCTTGGTAGCCGAGTTATTTTTAAGCTCTTCCATTACTTCCCAGCCGCTTTTAATAGGCAGCTGAATATCGAGCAACACACCAACCGGTTTGTACATAAGGGCAAAGTTAAGGGCATAATCTCCCCTTACAGATACTACCCCTTTATAACCACGCTGGCGGGTAAACTCCAATAACGATTTTGCAAAGTTAATATCGTCTTCTACAATAAGTATTACTTTATCTACTTCGGCAATAATTCCGTCCCTGTCATCAGCAACATCTTCCGGAATTGCAGGGCTTAAATAACGCTCGCGAAGATCTTGTTTTTCAGCTTCTTTTTCTTTATGTTCGGCAAATGCAGCAGGTGTTTGGGCATCCTGCGCTTCATAACGGTCAACAATTTGTGCCATTGCCGATCCTACCACTGGTATATTAAGCGTAAACTCGCTACCCTCGTTAGTATTACTTCTTAAAGTAATTTCTCCGCGAAGTAATTTTGCCAATTCACGGCTAATTGAAAGCCCTAAACCTGTACCACCATATTTACGTTTGGTTGAACCATCAGCCTGCTGGAAGGCTTCAAAAATTAGCGGTTGTTTTTCGCGCGGAATACCAATACCGGTATCTTTTACTATAAACGATACCTTTTTATCATCTGTAGCATTCTTTTTAATTTCTAAAGTTACAGACCCCTGTGCTGTAAACTTGATAGCGTTAGATAGCAAGTTTTTAATAATTTGTTCCAGTCGCATTTTATCGGTCCTGATAACTAATGGCGCATTATCTGTCAATATTTTAAACTCAATACCTTTTTCTTTAGCTACTTCGCTAAACAGGCCTTTTAAGTTATCGGTAATTTCTTTAGTTGATATATCTAAAAACTCCAGTTCCATTTTACCGGCTTCGATTTTAGAAAGATCCAATATTTCATCAATTAATCCTAATAAACCATTACCTGAACTCTGAATTACCTTAGCAAATTCCACCTGCTCGCCATTCATATTATCATCATTATTTTCAGATAACAATCTACTTAACAATAATATTGAGTTTAAAGGTGTACGTAATTCATGCGACATATTGGCTAAAAACTCCGACTTATATCTAGTGGTAAGTTCCAGGTCTTCTGACTTTTTCTGGATCTCGACATTTTTCTCTTCCAGCAGTACACTGCGTTCTGCCAACTCTTCATTGGTTTGTTGTAACTCTTCCTGTTGTACCCTAAGCTCTTCTTCAGATGCCTGTAATTTTTCAGTTTGTGTTTCAAGTTCGGCATTCATGCTTTCAAGCTCAGTATGTTGTACACGCAATTCTTCCGATTGTGCCTGAGTTTCTTCAAGCAACTCCTGAACTCTTTTCCTGCCCTGAGCTGTAGATATCGCAATAGCAATATTGTGTGCAGCTGAATTTAAAAACTCTATTTCCCTGTTATTGTAACGTTTAACAGCCGCTAACTCAACTACACCTGCAATCCTATCATCAATTAATGGCAATGCCAGTACATGGGTAGGTTTCGCTTCGCCCAATGCGTATGATATTTTAATATCATCTGCCGAAGCTGCATTAATTTCTAACAATTTACCTGAAACGGCAGCCTGGCCTGATAAGCCTTCGCCCAGCTTTAAATACTCTCTGTTTTTGTCTATTACATTACTATAACCTGAAGTGTAATGCAAATCATCACCTTCAACGAGATATAAAATACCTGCGTTACTTGTAGTATATAAAGCAAGATATTCTACAATATCTTTAGTAAGCTGCTCGACCGTTTTCTCGCCTATCATTACCTTATTGAGCTCTGCAATACCCGATTGCATCCACTCTTTATCTGATAATGATTTAAATGAAACATCCAATGCCTGCGCCATATTATTAAGCGATACGGCAACACTGCCTAAAGCATCGCTCTCGCTGTCTTCTACCCTAATGTCATAATTTCCCTGCGATATTTGCCCGGCAATACCACTAATAACCCTGATTCTTTCAGCAGTTTCTTCCTCACTTTTTTCAAGTTCTTTTTGAAGTAACACACGTTGGTTGTAATCTTTTAAAATTCTTGAAAAGAATAATAAACTGATGAAAATTGCAATTATAGCAGCAACAACAATTAGTATAGAGCTATATAACCCGTATTTTTCTGATGTAGTTGTTCTTTCGGTTAATAAATCCTGCTCACGGTTTTCCATACGCTTAAAAATTTTGCGCATGTTGTCCATTAGGTCTTTGCCTGTTTCCAGGTCGGCAACTAACGATGGCCGCCCATTTAACTTTTCATCAACCCGCAATTTAAGGTATTTAAAAAATTCCCGCTTTAAAGGTTTTAGTTCCTTTAAGCTACTTTGCTGATCGGCATTATCGGCCGTTAGTTCTTCCAGCTTATCAATATAACTATCGGCAAGGCTTTCGGCATCATTGTATTGATATAAAAGGCTTTGCTTACCGGTAAGTAAATACCCACGCATACTGGTTTGCGCATCTATCATAACAGATGTACCCGCGTTAAGATTGTAGATAACATCCTGAGTATGCGATACCCAGGCATTACTACTTAATAAACTCCTTATACTTATAAACGAAGCTGTAGAGCTTATTATAAGTATCATTATTGAGATGGTAGAACTAACTAATAAATTTCTTTTAAAATTACCGTTCATGTATAACAGTTTATAAATTTAAGTTTAACTATAATGGCAATACAATAATAAAGCAGGAGCCTACATCGGGCTTGCTTTTTGCCGTTATTAATCCGTTGTGTTTTTCAATTATTTTTTTTGCAATGGCAAGGCCTATACCGGTACCTTCGTACATACTACGGTCATTAAGGCTCTGAAAAATAATAAATATCTTATCCAGAAATTTTTCATCAAAGCCAATACCGTTATCTTCAACCGTTATCCTGCAAAATTTACCGGTAGCCGAAGCAGCGCTATCGAAACTCTTATCTTCAATAATTTCCGACTTTACATTAATTTCCGGCGGCACCCCCGGTTTAGAAAACTTAAGTGAGTTCCCTATAAGGTTTTGGAAAATTTGCCTAAGCTGACTTGGAATACCATTTAAAGTGGGCAGATGCTCCAAATTAATAATAGCATTTTTCTCCTCAATAAGGTAATCAAAGTCAGATATTACTTCCCCAATAACCTCATTCAAATCGGTACTTTCCGGGTCTACACCCGATGATAACCGCGAATAATCCAATAAATCGGTTATCAGTTTCGACATCCTTTCCGCTGCGCGCACCGTTCGGTTAACGTAATCAATTGCCGTAGGATCTGGTTTTAAATAACGCTCTTTTATTATTTTAATAAAAAGTTCAATTTTACGGATAGGCTCTTTTAAATCATGCGATACCACCCACGAAAATTGTTGCAATTCATGGTTCCTGAATTCCAATTCCTCGTTTTTAAGGACCAGTTCTTTAGTACGTTCGGCAACTTTAAGCTCCAGATTTTGCTGGGCTTCTTTGCGTATTTCTATTTCTTTAGATAATAAATCCCTAATATCTTTAAGCTCCTGCTTTTGTTCGTAAAGCTTTAAAAACGTTTTTACCTTTAAAATAAGTAAATCAGGATCTACAGGTTTTGTAATATAATCTACACCACCGGTTTCATAACCTTTAGAAATAAATTTTTTCTGTTTGTTTACAGCCGATAAAAATATAACAGGTATATCTTTAGTACGGTTACTGCCGGCAAGGGTTTCTACAACTTCAAAACCATCCATGCCCGGCATTTGCACATCCATTATAATAAGGGAATAGTTAGTCTTTAAAATTTTCTTTAAAGCCTCTTCGCCCGATTCTGCCGAATCTACCTGTAAACTATGTAATTCGAGTATTTTTTGTAAAGCAATAATATTTGCTCTAATATCATCAACAATTAATATCATAAAGTAAGGGGAATATTATTTGTGCGATCGTATAAGCCCTCTCTTAAAACAAGGGCAAGTTTTGAGCATAATTCTCTGTAATCATTTGGTTTTTCCATGTAGCCAATTGCGCCAATATCAAAACATTGGTTTTGATATTCCATTGAGCATGATGTAGAATACATTAAGACCGGTATACCATTAAGTTTATCTGATTTTTGCAATGCACGCAGACAATCAATACCATTCATTCGTGGCATGTTTACATCTAAAAATATGAGGCTGGGAATAGATAATGCACCCGAATTGAGTTTATTCAATGCATCTTCTCCATCGGCGGCACTTAGATACACGGTAGCAGTGCCCGCATCTAAAAGGGCTTCTTCAAAAAGAAGTTGATCATCCAGATCATCGTCTATTAACAGTATGGATTGTATGGTTTGACTCACAACCCAAAAGTATAAAATCAACTGTTAAAGAGTTGTTAATTCAGCTGAGATATTTTATACAATTTTAACAACTGTTTAGTCGAAAAATTGCGACAATATCCTAATGTTATAAATAATTATGTAAAATGTTATAACAACAAATTATAAATATTATCGTCCGTACATATCCATACTTAATCGTGTTTCTTCAAGGTCGAGTTCGCGTTCAATTTTTCGAAGTATTTCTTCATTAGTACTTCCCTCCCTGTGCATTTGCTCAATTTTCCTGCGCTCAACATTTATCAGGTCTATTTGCAATTGGGTAAATTCGTTAAAAATATTACCGGCAAGCGTTTCACCTTTCCCAAAAAAGTTAGCAGGCAAATCGGTTTTCTGCAGTCGGTTATATTTTACTTCATATTTGCTTTTTATATTTCGCAGCAAATCATCTTGTAATAAAGATAAGTTATCTTCAATATGGGCAATAGTTTGCGATACAACAACATTACGCACCTCATACTCTTCGGCATAGATTGAATATGGTTTTAGCTTTAGTAATTTTATAGCAAGCGGTAGCGTTAGCCCTAACACTACTAAAGTAGATAGTATCACGCAAAACGTAAGGTAAATAACCAGGCTACGGTGCGGAAAGGCTTGTCCGTCTGGCAGCGTGAGTGGTATTGCCAGTGCCGCCGCCATAGATACTACGCCACGCATACCCGCCCAGCCAAAAACAATCATATTACGATAATCAAAAGCTTCGGTTGTCCTGATTCTTTTACTTAAAAAGCGGGGCAGCATAGTTGCGGGCACCACCCATAAAAACCTAACAATTATTACTACAAAGCTAACGGTAAGCCCCCATACAATTAACGACCCGGTAGAATAATCATCGCCTATGCCCTCCATTATTTGGCGCAATTGCAGGCCTATTAAAATAAAAATTAGGCCGTTTAAAATGTAGGCTACAACATCCCAAACCGTAGTAGTCATTATCCGGCTTTGATGCGTAAATATTTGCGCCGACCTGTACGATAAATACAAACCCGTAGTAACCACAGCCAATACCCCCGAAAAGTGAAAATGTTCTGCCAGTAAATAAGCGGCAAAAGGCGTGAGGAAAGTAAGGGTAACTTCTACAATTGGGTCGCATACAAACTTTTTATGTATCAAATACATTATATAAGCCATGCCTAACCCAATAGCAATCCCTGCCGATACTACAACTAAAAAATTAATCCCTGCCTCCCAAATTACAAAGTTACCTGCCGTTATTGCTGTTAGGGCATACTTATAAGCCACAAGGCCGCTCGCATCGTTTACAAGGCTCTCGCCTTCCAGTATCGATATTAATCGCGGTTGTAAACCCAAACCTTTAGTTATAGATGTTGCCGCAACAGCATCGGGAGGCGATACAATAGCACCTATTAAAAATGCGAGCGGCCAACTGATATCTGTAATTAAAGCGTGTGCAACAACTGCAACAGCAATTGTGGTAAAAAATACTAAACCAATTGCTGCAAAACTAATAGGCCGTATCGATCCTTTAAAATCGTGCCAGCTGGTGTTCCAGGCCGCATGGTATAACAATGGTGGTAAAAATATAATAAACACAATATCCGGACTCAATGCTATAACCGGTAACCCCGGAACCACGCTAATAGCCACCCCGCTTAAAACCAAAACAATAGGAAACGGAAAATTATATTTTTTACTCAGTATGCCTAAAAAAGCAATACCAAATAACAGTATTATAATAATAGCAATATTCTCCATATATATAGTTAGTGCTTACTTAAGCAACGTTTCAAATTAACAATCCCCAAAATTACTAATTCTAACCTTAGAAAAATAATTCAGTTATTTACAGCACCACGCTTGCGTATTTTATTAAACGCATTTCCTGCTATCGCCTATATCTTTCCGCTGCGCTGCAAGGATACCGGCTCTATCAGGGCTAAATAAACACTTTTTGGGTAATTTGATGATTTGGCAATTTGATAATTATATACCAAACGGTATAATAAAACGATCCCCTTAAACTAATATTATTTAATATACCAGTTGGTATAAATTGCTCCATTTATTGATTACTGATCCTCTTCTTCACATACTTGGCTCCCCCCTCTCCTTTGGAGAGGGGGGAGCCAACTACTTTCTTCACACACCACATCCCCTCTTCGAGGGGCGGCCGAAGGCCGGGGTGGTTTACACACATAGCACTACACTTACATTTGAACACTTTTCCCGACCTGCCTTGTGCTCCGCAATCCCGTAGGGAGTGCCCCTTTGTGTAACTCCGTGCTATCCGTACTAATATCCTTGTGACCTTAGTGGTAAAGAACCTGTTGGCAAATAAATAGGGTAAAACAAACAAGCAAGGGCAGCCAATTGGCTGCCCTTGCTTGTTATGTATATCGATTAGATTTTAGATCGTTCGATTTTTAGATCTTTCGAATTATCTAATTATCTGACTATCCAACAACCTAACTATCTCTTCAGCGCAAAGTGCGATTTAAACTCACGGGTTACACCGTTCTCGGTAAAGGTTACGGTAAACCAGTAGTCATCCGCAGGCAATGGCCTGCCGGTAAAGGTACCGTCCCAC
>Ga0308159_1000645_pt1 | contig 71568 bp, 65 predicted proteins | sample PhyCR1_FD_201040 | JGI IMG/M metagenome (GOLD analysis project Ga0308159, IMG submission 201040) | Phyllosphere microbial communities from UC Gill Tract Community Farm, Albany, California, United States - DLSLC.R1 | ecosystem: Host-associated > Plants > Phyllosphere > Unclassified | place: USA...
AGCGTCTCCATCGTGCGGTCCCACAACCCCATGCTGACGATCAGCAGCAGGGAGGCGACGGCGAAGATGGCGAACTTCCACCCCACGCGCCACAGCGCCAGCAGGGCGATGAGCGCGATGGCGACGGCGGCGGGCAGGCTGGTCAGCGCGCCCTGGATGCCGCCGGTGACGAAGCCGATGGCGGCGGAGATGGCATCCAGCACCGGCATGAAGTGGTCCAACACGTAGTTGACCACGGCATCGGCGCCATGGCCGATGCCCAGGTTATAATCCTGCATGTTCATCTGCCCCTTAGTTGCCCGAGCGATCCAGCGACATCAGCAGCGCTGACTTGCTGATCGAGCCCAGGTAACGGCGGTTGTCGTCGATGACGGGAACCGGGAAAGCGCTTTGCGCCACACGGCCCATGACATCGGACAGGGTTTCGGCGGCGCCGATCGGCTCCACATCCGTCAGGAAGGCACGGTGATACGGGTCCGCATCGCCGTTGCGCGCGGCGCGGGAGAGCGATTCGGCACTGACCATGCCGTGATACTTCTTGTCCCGCCCGACGACGATGGCGATGTCGCGGTCATGCCGGCGCATCCGCTCCAGCGCCGAGGCAACGGCCTGGCCCTTGCGCTCGATCAGCGTCACCTGCGTCTCCCGCGCGATGTCGCCGGCGCGGAACACCTGAGAGACATCGACATTGCGGAAGAACGAGCGGACGTAATCATTCGCCGGGTTCATCACGATCTCGTCCGGCGTGCCGACCTGCACGACGACGCCGTGCTGCATGATGGCGATGCGGTCGCCGATGCGCATGGCCTCGTCCAGGTCATGGCTGACGAAGACGATGGTGCGGCTCTGCTCGGATTGCAGGCGCAGCAGCTCGTCCTGCATCTCGGTGCGGATCAGCGGGTCGAGGGCGGAGAACGCCTCATCCATCAGCAGCACAGTGGGCTCGCTCGCCAAGGCGCGCGCGAGGCCGACACGCTGCTTCATGCCGCCCGAGAGCTGGTCCGGCCGGCTGTCCGCATAAGCGCTAAGGCCGACGCCCTGCAGGGCCGCCAGCGCCTTCTGGCGCCGCTCGGCTTCCGGCACCCCGGCCACTTCCAGGCCGAAGGCGGCGTTTTCCAGCACCGTGCGGTTGGGCAGCAGGGCAAAGGATTGGAAGACCATGCTCATGTCACGGCGGCGGAGCTCGGTCAGCTCCTGCTTGGACATCTTGGTCACGTCCTGGCCATCGACCAGGATCTCCCCCGCGCTGGCTTCGATGAGCCGGTTGATCAGGCGCAGGAGGGTGGATTTGCCGGAGCCCGAGAGCCCCATGATGACGAAGATCTCGCCGGCATGAATATCGAAGGTCGCGTTGTTGACGCCGACCGTGCATCCGGTCTCGGCGTGAATCTCGTCTTTGCTGCGACCGTCATGGACCATCTGAACGGCGGCTTCGGGGTTGCTGCCGAACACCTTGAAGACGTTGCGGAGCGCAATCTTCGGCTGGGGTTCAACGGCGGCATCACCGGTCGTCGGGTTCGCAATTTCCATTGTTGAATATGGTCTGCCGTCCGCCGGGCGGGGGCACACACCTCCATCTGTTTCGATCCAAAGACGACGATACGGAACGACGCCAAGCAGGGGCCAGCGGCTGCGCTGTCCTGCCATATTTCTGACGTGATCCTGTGCCGACGCCTGCTTTGTTGCGGTGCTTCTATAACATCGTTTTTCCGATGTCCAGTCTAATGTGATGAAATTCCCGACATGCAAGGCCGAAAGGAAGAAGTTCTTGCGCCAACTTGTCCATTACCTGCCGCTTCAATGAATACGCGGAAATCGATGTACTCATCATGAGCCAGGGTTGGTTTCACTACCCACATTTTTTTGAACTTTGCCGTTTTCCAATTCTTCCTCACCCGATGCCGATTCATCACATGAGGCATGGATGAACCGGAATCCCGCTGGCTTTTCTCAACAGGAAGGCCGCCCGGAACCAGGCACGGCACAATAAGCTCCGCCCTTCAGGCGGCCCCATGGAGCCCGCCCACAACCAGCCGCCGCCATCGCAGCGCGGTGGCTTTCGTTCAATTCAGCTCGGCCGGCCCAACGACGTGGCGGCCGGGGCGGGCCTCGACGGCCGCCTCCAGCATCACTTGCGCAATCCGTCCGGCCGGGTTGATGCGCAGGCGCTTCGGCAGCAGCGGTGCCAGCAGGCCCAGCGCCAGGCTGGCCGCGCGCTCGGCAGGCCGGACCTGCTGGCGCTGCCCGCCGATCAGCCCCGGACGCACGATGACGAGGCTGCGGAACCCGAGCGACGACAGCGCCCCCTCCACCTCGCCCTTCACCCGGTTGTAGAAGAAGCGCGAGGACGGGTCCGCCCCCATGGCCGAGTTCAGCACATAGCAGGGCGTGCCCTGCCGGTGCGCCAACCGGGCGACTGCCAGCGGGTAGTCCTTGTCCACCCGGCTGAACGCCTCGCGCGAGCCGGCGGCGCGTATCGTGGTGCCGAGGGTGCAGATCACCGCATCGGCGTGCCACCAGGCGGCGTCCTCCGGCAACTGCTCGAAATCCACCACCGGTGCCAGCAGCTTCGGATGCGCCGGCAGCTTCCGCCGAACCACGGCCACGACCTGCGTGATCCGCGGATCATCCAGCGCCAGCCCCAGCACATGCTGCCCCACCAGCCCGGTCGCACCCACCAGCAACAGCTTCATCGCACGACGGTTCCTTCGGTTCCGCTGCCCGCGGCGGCGGTGCGTATGGCGGCGGCCTGCCAACCTGCTCCAGGCTAGGCCGGATGGGACGCCCGGCACCAGCCGGCCTTGCGCCACGCGGCCAACGCAGTCCTAACGCTTCGGCCAGACCCAGCGCGGCACATCCAGGTCAGGCGCGACCGTCTCGCCGAATTCCTTGTGCAGCCGCACCTGTCCGGCATTGGCTTCGACCCGCAGTGCGTCGATCAGATCCTGGTTGTGGCTGACCACCACGATCTGGCACCGGCGCGACGCCGCCGCCAACAGGCGCGCCAGTGGTGGCATCAGGGCGGGATGCAGGCTCGCCTCCGGCTCGTTCAGCACCATCAAATCCGGCGGCCGGGGCGAGAGCAGCGCGGCCAGCAACAGCAGGTAGCGCAGCGTGCCGTCGGACAGCTCGGCCACGCCCAGCGGACGCAGCAACCCGTGCTGGTGCAGCAGCAGGCCTGGGCCGGCGCCCCCAGCCCCGATATCCAGCCGCGCGCCCGGAAAGGCGTGTTCCACCGCGTCCTGCAGCGCCGCCACGTCGCCGATCGCGTGGATGGTGGCGATCGCGGCGGCTAGGTCGGCGCCGTCGCCGGCCAGCACCGGGGTGTAGGTCATCACCTGCGGGCGGCGGGCGGGCGCGTCCGGGTCGGTGCGCAGCGCGTCGTAGAAGCGCCAGTTCCGCATCCGCTCCCGCGTGGTGAAGAGCTCGGCGCCGTCATCCGGATCGGCGCAATGCGTGACCATGGAATCGAACGCCGACAGGTTGGTCATCACGTCCCGCCACGTCCCGTCGCTGGCGCGGCGGAGCCGCACGAGCGGGCCATGACGCTCCGCGAAGCGGTTGGCGCGGCCGAGCAGCGGACCGGTCCACATCGCCTCCAGCTTGATCGCGGGATCGAGCGGGAATGGGTGGTCCGGGCTCGGCAGGCCCAGGTCGATCGCATAACCATACTCGTCCCCGGCGAAGCCCAAGCGTAGGCTGACGGGGCCCTTCCGCACCGTCCCCTGCACCGGATGCAGCCCGGCGCGCACGCTGTGCCCGATGGTCTGTGGGCCGGCCCAGAGCGTTGACGTCAGGCCGCCCTCGGCGGCCAGCGTGGCGACAAGGCGGCCCTGCGCAGCCTCGGCCAGCAGGCGCAGCGAGCGGTAGAGGCTGGTCTTGCCGCTGCCATTGGCGCCGGTGACGATCGTCAGGCGCCCGATCGGCACCACCAGTTCGCGAAGCGAGCGATAGCCGCTGACGGCCAGCGTGGTGATCAATCCATAGCTCCTTCACCGGCGCAATGCCCGGGTGCTTCCCGCGCCCCGGCCAGCGCATCCCGCAGGAGCGCTGATTATGCCACACGGAGCCGGATGGCACACCGGCACCAGGGCGAAAGCACCGCGGCAGTTCCACGCCCGGCACCTGCGGGCGGCATCCCAAAGCGGCCCCAGGTTGCTGCGGCTCAGGGGGCAGCCTATGGTCACGCCAGGGCTGGACGCTGCCCGCTGCTCGCCCCCGCCCGGGGATGGTGAAAGCGCCCGTCGATCTCCGCGCCGCATCTCCTTCCCCGAGGGCGAATGCGTCAGCAACGCGAGCCCTGACGACCGTTTGCCCAAGCCGAGGAAGAGCATGCGTTCTCATCTTGAGCCAAAGACCATGGCGAAGGCCCTGCGCGCCGCGTTGCAGGAACGCCAGATCGCCATCACGCACGGCGCGGCGCTGGAAATCGTTGCCGCCCAGCTTGGCGCCGCGAGCTGGAATATCCTGTCCGCGGCGGAAAACACGCCTGCCGCGAACGGCATCCGGTTCAGCCAGACCTGCCCGATCCTGCGCATCTTCGACGAAGGGATCGCCAGGGAATTCTATCTTGGCTTCCTCGGCTTCCAACTGGATTGGGAGCATCGCTTCGGCGACAACTTCCCGCTCTATGCCCAGGTCTCGCGTGCCGGGCTGATCTTGCATCTCAGCGGCCATCATGGGGATGCGACCCCGGGCTCCACCGTGTTCGTGCGGATGCAGGGGATCGAGGCCTATCAGCAGGAACTCGCAGGCCGGAACTACAAGCACGGCAAGCCGGGCGTGGAGGACGAGCCCTGGGGCCTGGTGATGACCGTGACCGACCCGTTCAGCAACCGCATCCGCTTCTGCCAGGATAAGCCAGGGGCGTAAGCAGGCTGATGCAGGCCTGAGCGTGCCAGGCCTGCCGCCTCACCCGCATCCGCCGCTCAAGAGCCGCGACTGTTACGGCGGTGCCGTCAGGGCCATGAGGTCAGCGCATGTGAATCCGGAAAGCACGTGCATCTGCATGTGTTAACCCGAACCTCCCTCTGCGGCGAAATCGTCCAGCACCGCCTTTAGCCGCTGAATACCCAGGTCGATGGCCGGCTGATCGAGGCCGGCATAGCCGATCACCAGACCAGCGACGTCAGGCCGCTTCGCCTGCGGGCACGGGGCGTAGAGAGGGCTGACGGGATACAGGCCAATGCCTGCCGCTCGCGCCCGGGCGATCAGCGCATCCTCCCGCACCCGCTTCACCTGGTTCAGCCAGGCAACCACATGCAGCCCGGCATCGGCGCCCGCCACGGTCACCGCATCGCCCAGGCGGGTGGAAAGCGCCGCCAGCAGGCCGGCACGGCGCTCGGCGTTCCGGCGGCGTACGCGGCGGACATGCCGCTCATAAACGCCACTCTCGATCAACTCGGCCAGGGCTTCCTGCTCCAGGCTCGGCGCATGCCGGTCCGCCAGACGCTTGGCCTTGGCAAAGGAAGATGCAAGCGGCGCCGGCACGACGAGGTAGCCAAGGCGCAGATTCGGCGAGAGCGTCTTGGAAACCGTGCCGAGATAGAGAACCCGCCCGGCCTCATCCAGCGCCTGGAGCGGTGGGACGGGCGCGATGTCGAACCGGTACTCGCTGTCGTAATCGTCCTCGATAACGTGGGCACCGGTGCGCCGCGCCCAGGCGAGGAGTTCCCGGCGCCGGCCGGCGGACATGACCACGCCCAGCGGGAACTGGTGCGAGGGCGTGACATAGGCGAGCCGCGCCGCCCCGGGCAGGGTGTCCGTCCGCATCCCTTCCCGGTCCACCGGCACAGGGATGATCTCCGCCCCCAGCGCCAGGAAGACCTGGCGCGCCAGGCTGTAGCCGGGGTCCTCCATCACCGCCTGCTGGCCAGGGTCGAGCAGCAGGCGCGCGCAAAGGTCCAGCCCCTGCTGCGAGCCGTTGACCACGATGATCTGCTCCGTGGCGCAGCGCAGGCCCCGCGCGCGCCACAGATAGCCCTGCAAGGCGCTGCGGAGGCGGGCCGCACCGCAGGGATCATCGTACCGTAGGCGCGGCTGGCGGCGCAGGATGGCGCCGGTAACCACCTTCCTCCACGCGAGGACGGGGAAATCCGCCGCCGACAAATCCCCGTAGCGGAAATCCACTGTCAGTTCGCTCGCGTCGGTGGCAGGCGGCAGCGGGAAATTCTCCAACCGCTGCCCGAACGCCGAGAGCCGTCTGGCACCTGCCGGCAGCAAGGGCGCTTCCTCGGCCGGCACCGCAGGCCGGCCAAGCCCTTGTGCCACCCGCGCTCGGGTGCCCTGCCGCGTCTCCACATATCCTTCCGCGAGAAGCTGGTCATAAGCAGCCGTCACCGTGGTGCGGGACACACCCCACTCCGCCGCCAGCGCCCGGGTGGACGGCAGCGGCGCACCGGGGCCGAGGCTACCGGAGGCGATCTGGCCCTTGATGGCGTCGCAGATCCGCCGGGTGACCCGCGCCCGCGCCGGTGCATCATCTGCCATGGTGAAAACTGGCCCTCCTATTTCTCCGGGAACTGGATATTTCTTCTGGGCCAAAGCGCAGGCACGGTCCAGCCCGATCGAGGAGCCCCTGCCCCATGTATGTCCCGCCCGCCTTCCGTGAGGATGACCTTGCCGCCCTGCACGGGACGATGCGGCAGGCGCGCCTGGCAAATCTCGTCACCGCCAGCGCCGACGGCTTGGCCGCGACGCCGCTGCCGCTGTTCCTGGTGCCGGAGGAAGGCCCCTACGGCACGCTCTATGGGCACCTGGCGCGCGCGAACCCGCAATGGAAGCATCCGCCGACAAGCGATGCCATGGCACTGTTCATGGGGCCGGACGCCTATGTCAGCCCCTCCTGGTACGCTTCGAAGCTGGAGCACCATAAGGTCGTGCCGACCTGGAACTACGTTGCCGTGCATGCCTACGGCCCGGTCGAGTTCTTCGAAGATACCGGCCGCCTGCTCGATATCGTCACGCGGCTGACGAATCTGCACGAACAATCCCGCACCACCCCCTGGGCGGTGACCGATGCGCCGGAGACCTTCATCCGGGCCCAGCTCCGCGGCATCATCGGCCTGCGGCTGCCGATCACGCGGCTGGAGGGCAAGCGCAAGATGAGCCAGAACCGCTCCGAGGCCGACCGCCAGGGCGTAGCCGTCGGACTGGCCAAGAGTGGCTGCCCATCCGACCGCGAGGCGGCAAAGCTCATCCCGGTCTGACGCTGAGCCACCCGCCGGATGCCGGCAGCGGCCCGGCCGCCCAGCGCACGCGTCGCTCGTCGTCCACCAAGCCGAGACATCGCCGCACGAGAGTGGTCATCGGCCGGCAGCCTTGGTAGGCCGGACTGTGGGCTTTCTATCTGGCGTCCGCCCTGAAAGCGCCGCTTCCTTAAACCGCGTCGGCACCCATCCGGAAATCCGCGCGCGCCTGGATCACCGTGACGCCCAGTGAGGTGCTGCGCGATCGCGACATGCCGAGCCGGAACGCGGCCACGAACAATGCCGCGTCAGGGACTTACGCACCTGATATAGCGTAGCGAAATTGGGTGAAATGGCGGAGGAGGTGCGACTCGGTACAAGCGGTTTCTAGGGACGGCCTGTTGGCCTATTCGAACATCCAGCTTAGGCTCTTCCGGTGGAACAAAGTGGCGCGGCTCAGCCACTGGGCTTCAGGGCACGATCTGTCCCGTTGCGTGCGAACCTCCGTGTCGGTGTGCTCCGCGGTGCCATGCGATTGGCGTAGGCAATCGCCCGCTGACGGTGTGCATCATGCGACCACGTCTTACCCTGTAGGGCGCCACGACGAAGTTGGTCGTCGACGGCCAACTTCGTCTTTTCGTCAGCGCGGATGCTCTGCTAGCCTTCGACGCATGGCGATGGGCGCCTTTGGATAAGAAAATGGCAGCCAAGATTTGCCGCCCGGTCGTACGCGGCGACCACATAAATGTCATTTTTAAGCTGACTGGGTCTACGTGCAATCTCGATTGTGGATACTGCTTCGAGAAGAGGCGGGAGTATCCAATTCACGGGACGATAGACGAGCGACTGGTCACTGACGTCCTGGCGATGCTGGACGGTAACCCGATCTCTGTAGAATTGCATGGCGGCGAGCCCATGCTTCTTGGCGTTGCCAAAATGAAATCAATAGTCGATGCCATTTTGAAAATTAAGCCGAACTGCGCAATTAGAATGCAGACCAACGCTACGCTGATGTCTCAGGACTGGTGCGATTTTTTAATTGAACGCCCAGAAGTCTCGATCGGTATCAGCTTAGATGGGTTCGGAGATGGAAACAGCTTTCGCTATGATAACCGAGAGGAAGCGAGCACAGAGGCTGTTCTAGCGGGCATCGCGCAACTCGAGGCGAATAGTGTTGACTATGGGCTGATCTGCGTTGCCACGCAAGCAAACAAGTATCAGGTGCCCGAATACCTCGATAACGCCGCCAATCTCCGGCATGTAAAGACGGTCCGCTTTCTACCTTGCTTCGACACGGGCGCCCGACTGTCATCGACCGTCCCGCGCACCCGCCGCACACGAGCCGCCTTTGATGCAGACGGCAAGGCCTTGCCTTGGGCAATATCGTTCTCTGAGTTCGCAAAAATAATAACAGATGCCTACAATCACTGGAAATCTAAAGATTATTATGAAAAATTTCTGCTTGATCCAGCGATAGATTATTTGAAGAAGGCCTTGGGCGGAGGGTGCGCAACCTGTCATTTCCAGGCAAAGAAATGTTTTCATACTGTCACTATATTTCCGGACGAGACATTTTCGCTGTGCGATGAGCTCGACGGTGGTGAGCGCTTCTCGCTGCTTGCCGCGTCCGGAGCTAATCCAGTTTTGGACGTCGTCGAAGGGCGCAAGAGGGCCAAGGATCCGATGGCCGAGGTGCTACGTCTCCAGTGTGAGGCATGTGACATTCGTGATGTCTGCAGCGGCGGATGCCCAGCGATACGCCAACGCTACCATGCTGTCGGCCAGTCGGAGGAGTATTGTAGTATGCAGAAAGAGCTGTTCGCCTTCTTTCGATCGGAGAGATGACCTCGCAAACATTGCTTGAGGCATTGCTAGACGACCGTAGTGACGATGGCGCCTGGCGCGGACCTCTGTTGGACCACTGGGCCGACCTCGTTGCGGCGCACTGTCCGCCGGGCTCTGCAATTCTCGAGCCGATGTGCGGCCTTGGCGGGCAGAGCCGTGCGCTTGCTAAGCGGGTCAACGGAAGCGTGATTGGCTTTGACGTCGCTCCGGACGTCGTAGCGGCCGCAAACAGGCTTTTCAGCGGCGGCATGTTCCAGTGTTATCACCTTGATATTTTGGAGCGGCCGCAGTTCTCGGCTCAATTCGATGTAGTGCTGCTAGGATATGAGGCCCTCAACGCGTTTCCGGTAGGGATATGGAGCTCTATCATCACCTGGGTGCGCTCCCTGTGCGCGCCGTGCGCTCGCCTGATTCTTGATCTCCAGGTCCGCCATCCGAGGCGTCTCGTGTCATCCGGACTCGATGGTATCGTCCTGCAGGCAGATATTTTTGGTAGGCTTGTAACATTCGACTACAATAAGCGGGATGGTGTTCGAATCAGCCAGCGCTACGTCTGCTCCACCGAGCAGGTTGCATCCGTACTGTCAGCAGCGGGCTTCCAAACAATATGGGCATGTGAGGTGTTCGACATTATGGAGCCTTCGAAGCTAGACCTCAAAACTCTTAGAACAATCGTGGCGGTCGCGGTATGAGGCAGGTTCGCAAAGCAATCGCGGTGGTGCGTCACGCGGGAAACGTCCTAGTCTTCGAGCAGCCGAACGCCCCGTCGATCGGCCCAATGCTGCCAGGCGGCACGGTCGAGGCGCACGAAAATTTTGTTACGGCGGCAATCCGTGAGCTAGCGGAAGAAACGGGACTCACAGGCCTCGCCCCCACAGCTTGCACCCCGTCACAAATTTTTGACATGCGTCCGTACAAGGCGGAACTGCATGAGCGGGTATTTGTCTATTTCGAAGGCGCGCTGCCGACGGGGGCTTGGCGCCACTGGGAGATGCATCCTGGTTTGGCCAAGGCACCTGAGTTGCTCCAACTTCGTTGGACGCAAGCGGACGAAGACACCGACCTAGACCTCTGCCATGGCATCGCGCTTGTCGCCGCGTCAGCCAGCTCTCCGTTTATTCCCTGTTCGCGGCGGAGCTGGACTTCGATGAAGCTCCTGTCCGATGAGGGCTTGCGCCATCGCACGATGGAGGCCCAGCAAGCGACGCTCTTGCTTGAACCGCTGCTAGGAAAACTCCCTTCCCTTACGGCGCTGTCGCGCCCTGCCGTCCGCAATGCGGTGATACGGTCGATGCTCTACGGATGCCGGGTCGCCGCCGAGCGAGACTCGTATGATCTACTGGACAAGGCCAGGATCTGGGCGAGCAGCTTTGATGACGCCGAAGTGGACGGCCCTTTAGTGCAGGGCCTAGGCAATGCGGAGGTGATTACCGATGATCGCTATGACGACGCAATTCCGCTGTTTGGACGTACTCTGCGAAGTCATGCCTCAGTTAGCGAGGCCCTGGCCGTGCTCGCAGCCTGCGGGTGTGGTTATCTTATCGACCGACACGCCGGGCTGATACAGCTCCGCGGAGCTGTATCCAACACTGACTACCACCGCAGTTTCACGATCTCGGCGACTCCCAACACTGTCTATCTTGATGACACGGCGGCGCCGCTGCAAATGGCAGAAGCAATTCTTCACGAGTCGTCGCATAATTTCCTCAACGACATTCTAGCTGCGCGGGGCGTTATCATCGATGACGCCACGTTCTACTTCTCACCCTGGCGAGGAACACAGCGACCAGCCAGCGGTTTTCTCCATGCCGTTTTCGTGTTCTCTATCGTGCTACAGATGCTAAAGACCTACAGCCTGCTGACGCCTCCTCTGGGAGGAGCTTGGTTGGACGATCGGATTCACCTGGAGCAGGTGAGACTCGAGCATTCTGTGGCGGACGTGGAGCGACTCATCCGCCGCATTGGCATCGACTGGCTGGAGCGCCTAGTGTACGATAACTTGAATCGCGCGATCCAGGCGACGGAGGGATCCTATGGAAAAGCCAAGTGATCAGAAGTTTGCTCGTTTTCTCGAGGCGTTGAAGCAATCTGGTCTTGATGATGCAGCCCAAGCCCGGGCATTCCATCACTCGGCAGTGGATCCGCGCGAGTGGAAACGCATTGCGAGGGAGCTAGAACGGCAGACGTCCCCGAATCACCAAGTGTCGCGATAAGCGTCAGTTACCGGCGCACGCTCTCGCTTGCAGTACCCCGACGAACCGCTGCTGGGCATGTACGTTGGGCGCACCATCCGCCAGCTAATATTATTCTGCGATTTGCGTGTCCCCGCAGATGAACGAGCAGAGCAGCAGTTACTTCAGGAATTGCCGGCCCAGCCTGAGAGCCGTGTAGTTGCAGCGTTCGATAGCAATGGCGGTGCCGAACAATTTTTGTCTTTCGCTGCAACTTGGCGCGACAACCCGATTAGCAGTCTCGCCTCTGTTGCATACGCAGATCGTGCGGAGGAGCTTCCACTCCGGTTGGCCGCTGATTGTTCCACACTTCTTCATGCTATTGCTGACGTCATAGTAGCGCGGTTCATCGCGACTGAATGCAAGCGTCGGCCAATCGCCCGTATCCCGATTTCACAGATAGTGCGCCTTTTTAGATGTAGCCTGACAGACAATTTTTATGCTTTCAACGCAAGCGTTTTGGGCATGCCCCGCGATGCTAAGGATGACGAATCGGTTTCGGACCTATGCTTTGATCCGGCGGCCGTGATCCAGATGCTGGAAAACCAGCATCCGCTGCTGTCCGAGTTCCTCGGCTACTGGTGTCCGATCGGAGATCGCCAAGCTTATTTTTTTAATTCTCAATTTGATTACATCGCGGATTACTCCGAATTTCAGCCTGATCCATGACGCGCTCGATGTCCATGTCGACAGATCCATCGTCATTTGTGAGACGTCGCAGTCGTGTCGGTATACGATCGGCATACTGTCGAAAAAATCTCTGGTAGGCCTCGCTAAGTGCGCGCAGGTCGGCCTCCTGTTCGTAATGACGGCGAGGTTTCCCGCGAAGGCCAACGCGCCGGGCTGCTAGCGCAGGATCTACGTCGACAAAGAACACATAGTCGGGCCAGACAAATGGACCACTGAGAAATGCCTCACACAGATCCTCCATCGGAACCCCGTGTAGGACATGCATGTACACGATGTCGCTGACATAAAATCGGTCGCTGACGACAATGCCGAATCTTCGAAGGTTGAGAACATTCAAGGCGTAGTGCAGCGACTTATCTGCCAGATAAGCCGCAACCATCTTTTTCGCAGGAAAAACTACTTGCCGCTCCCGGGCCATTAGGATGGTGTCCGCCGCGGATGCAGATAACCAGGAGTTCTGCCCGACGGACGTCGCCGGGATTTTGCCCCGGGTTAACCGTTCAAGGAGCGCGTTCCGCAGGGTTGTCTTCCCAGAGCCGTCAATCCCCTCGAAGCTGATGAACTTGTACATATGCTAGGCCCCGTCGTAGCCCCTGTCGGCCGATTGCAACTAGGACTGGTTAATTGATGGGCAGATCGTCGCTTAAATATCAAACCCAGTGCAGCTCTCTCGAATACTGGGCCCAGGGTTGATTGACCGCCTGCTCGCGATCACGGCAGCGCATCTGCGAAAGGCGCTGTGTTAATGTGTCCGCCTTCCCGTCTCAAGCCGAGTGAGGATCCACTGCGTCAATCGACACTCATGACTGCGCCGCCCCTGCTTATCCATAGCGTTGTGCAATGACCTCTCCATTCTCAACCATGCGGAGAATATAGTCGAATTCACCTACTGGTTCGTAACGCGCGCATGGATCGGTTAATGGATCCAAACCGTGCAGATGACCGCGGGTAAGTAGGGCCTGTGCTTCTGAAAGCACGGTACCGGCATAACGCAACAAGTCTTCAAGAGAAAGCCGAGGAGTCAATCCAGCTGCTTCCCTAAAGAACTGGAATATCTGCAATTGGTCGCGCCCTGAAGCGGCGAGGCGTTGAAGGCGTGCCCATCTCCATTTAGGACTGGGGTTCGTCTCCCCATTCAGCGCGGCGTACGCATCTACAGAATGCTCAAATGCCACCCTAGCGACATACGCCGCGTGCTCTCGCTGGCCATCAAGAAACGCACCGACCGCATCTATCCATCGCGCTCGACCAGCAACAATACTCTGGTAAGCGATTTCCCGACCGACGGAGCGTCTGCAGAATTTGTACTTACGCCAGTCATCGCCGAGTGGATCCGTTAGAGAGACCCCGATCAGTAATCTATGGTAGATATCTATATCAGGAAAAGCCGCTCGCTGAAGAGACACCCAATCCGAGGGAACGGCTTGAACCCCTCGAATTCGTTGTAGCAGCTGGCAAATTTCTTCTTTGCTGACATATGTAATATCTACATGTCTCTTAGATTTTGGTTCGTACAGAAAACACTCAACACTAGGCGCGGCGAGTTCGCGCACAACGAATAGATCTATATCGGAACTTCGATTTCCGAAGCCCTCTACTACTGATCCGGAAGCAATAACAAAATCATCTAACGGGTTATATGTGCAGAGCTCCAGCAGGTCTGCCAGATCAATCCCTACGAAGTCGGTGAGGGCGTACCGATCTCCCGAAAATACTTGTCCTGGAAATCCAGTTTGCGTTGGTTCCGCTACGCAGGCTGCGTGGGTGGTCATCCTAAAGGGGATTCCTCACGGCTTAGGCTAAAACGCTTCCCTGCTTGCAAAATAAGTGAGATCTTCCCGTGACAGTCGGATCGGCTGGCCCAATCCCGCACCAGCAGACGAAAGCAGCGTCTCAGGGCTTATCACTCCTCGCACTACCAGGTTTCTCATCACGCTGAAGGCTTGCGGTTGGGGCATGCCGGGTTGAGCGGCCTCCTGAGGCGCTGTAGGAGCGGAGCGCTGCGCCTCTACAATCTCAAGTACGGCGCGACTACGCGGATCTTCCTGTTCTCGTAGAGCCGCTTCAGCTGATGCTCGTGCTTCGTCAAGTCGATCGAGCTGCAGGGCCGCTACTGCCATCGTTTGATTTGCGAGCCAGCGCTCGCTAGGGTCGCGAGCTAAATCAAGCCCTAGTCGCGCATACCTAAGAGCGTTCGCCGCATCGCCCTCCTGTGCACGTCGCGTGAGGACTTGAGCCAGCTTCCCTAAGTTACGTGACGTACGCCCCTGCTCCTGACTCACCAGCACCTCAAGCGCGCGGGCGGCGGACGTGTTGTTGCCCACGAACGACAATACGAAAGCCCTAGCCTTCAGCCTGTCGACCGCCGTAGGGGACGGATTCTGCTCCAGCTCGCGGATTTCCCTCTCGATGGCACCCAAGTTGTACCGCATTGTGTCATGCAGACCCCGAAGGAAGCCCAAGGTATCGGGCCCATCAGCGATCGTATGGTTCGAGGCCGCGGCTTGCGAAGCAGATGGAACTGTTTGTGCATTTGCTGGCTGGATTCCAGCTCGCTCGGCCGCCGCAGCCGCAACGGCCGCTCCGCCCAATAATCCAAGGTCGCGACGGGTACCCATTGATCACTCCCCTGGCCGGATTCACCCATCGGCATTGGACGGCAACGCTCACTAGTTATTGCGGAGCGCCTAAGCTCGTCATGCTGCCGCGAGCGGTCCTGAAGCTCAAGGGAAATCTTGATCCGCAAATGGTCTTATCCCTAGCGCAGAGGGCTGCCGTCTGAGTTGCAATCCGCGTGGCTGCCAAGCCGCAACCCCGGGCCTGAACGGCGCGACGATTTGTTTCGAATCTTGGCCTACGTCGATGATGTTGGCCGAAAGATGATGCTGTTCTCTGCGCGTTAGCTGGCACGTGAGTAAGATCTGGCACCGCCGCGACACGTCATTCAATCGTGACCGACTGATTGTTCTGATTGGCCTCATGACACCCACCGCTTCGCCACCCCCACCGACAGCGTCGCGGCTGCCAGATCGAACGTCGCTGCGGAGATGTTCCGAGCCATCACCCGCACCGTGTTGTTCGACCACACCGCAGCGTCGAGCTCGATGAACCGCGTGGACGACACCAGCGATGCTTGCGCCAGGTCGCCCGCCCGTGCCCCGTTCACCGTGACGTCGAGCAGCGATGTCGCCCCCGGCGCCAGGCTAGGCAGGTCCCAGCTGACCTCCGCCGCGAACTCCCGCTGCCCGGACTGCGGCAGCAGCGGCGTGCCGTTCAGCACCGCGGGTGCGGCCTCCGGCAGCCCGTAGAGCCGCAGCGCTTGCAGATCGATCGGCCCATCGAAGCCGATGACACCCACCTGCGCATATGCCACGGACGCGCCCACGCGGATGGTCTGCCGCCGATTGAAATTGGCATCATCCATCGGCGCCCCGGCGTTCCACCCCTTCGCCGGGCCGTTCCACTGCATGGTGGTGATTGAGGCCAGCACGTCGCCCGCAATGTCCTCGCGGACGTTTCCCGCGCCGTCGAACACCCGCACGAACAACCGCCCACCCGAGGCGCCGCTCGTCAGCCAATGCGCCGGCGCGAACTCCTTGGCCTGGGAAGTATCCAGCATCCACCCCAGCCCGCGGTTCGCCGCCAGCGTCACCGCGCGATCGGTCGGCGTCAGGTCGGTCAGCCCGTTGAAGCAGAAATCCGCCATGAAGGTCGCGGTGGTGGTGGAGGTGGCGATGGTGATCAGCCCCTCCACGCCGACTTCCGTCGCCGACTGCCGGAACGCCGCCGCCCGGGTGTTCGGCACGCCGGCGAGAAAGCGCTGGAACCGCGACGCCGGCGCGCGGTGCCGGTTGATCACCGCATTGCCGCAGCGGTTCGCCGTCGCCGTGTAGTCGATGCCGACCAGGTAGGTATTGGTCCAGGCGATGTCGTACTCGCAATCCTGCGCTCCAGCGGTGTGGCGCGCCGCCAGCGGCGAGCAGGCCTCCATGCGCATGTTGCGCGCGATGATGGCAGAGCCCGAGGTCTGGTTCAGGAAGGGGATGGCGATGTTGCTGCCGGCCTGCCGCAGTTCGAAGTTTGGCGCGTCAAACACGTGGCGGTTGTGGTTGGAGTAGGCGCCGGCCTCGTTCCCAAACCGCACACCAAAGCGGTCCAGCGCAGCATTCACGCCCGTCGCCTGGGCGAAGTGGCCGCCGTAGTAGCGGATCGACGTGTTCCAGGCGGTGGCCGTCGCGCACCAGATGTCGAGGCCGATACGGTTGTTGACGATGCGCCCCAGCGTGAAGGTGCTGTCCTCCACCCCGCGGCCATCGCCCAGTGTGCGCATGCCGATGGTGAAGCCTTCCACGCGGCGCAGCTCGATCTGCGAGGCATCGACGTTGCGCACGGTGATGCCTATGTCGGCCTCGGAGGACCAATCCGACTGCGTCTGCCGGATGACGTTCAGCCCGGTGTAGAGCTTTTCGGCATTGCGGATGGTGCCGCCATCGCCCAGCACCAGCACGGAGGTCGGCGCGGTGCCGGTGTAGCGGATGGTGCCCTGCATGATCAGGCCGCCCGCCCCGCCCGACAGGGTCACGGTGCCAGAGACGTTCCATGTGCCGGGAGGGATCATTGCGAATTTCTGGTCCGCGCTGGCGCGATCGAAGGCCGCCTGGATGGCGATGCGATCATCGGCCACGCCATCGCCGAGCCCGCCGAAATCGTTCGGCAGCACGGCCTCTCGGTCACGCAGGTACTTCGCGAAGTCGGTCTTGTTGAGATTGGCGTTGAGGACCAGCAGGTCATCGATGCGCGCCGGCATGGCGTTCTCCGATCAGAGTGCGGTGGCGGTGACCGGACCGGCGAAGGCGGAGACGTTGCCCTCGGCCGAGACGCTGCGGAGCCAGTACCAACGGGTCTGGCCGGCGGTGAGGCCGGTGCGGTCCGAGGGCAGCGCGGTCGGCTCGCTGGCGAGCTTCACTGCCGCGGACAGGCTGGCGCTGCTGGCCTCGAAGACCTGCAGCCGGACCGCATCCGCGGGAAAGCCGCCCGAGAGCCGCACGCCGCCGGCAATGGCGGTCGCGGCCAGGCCCGAGGCGGCCGTTGGCACCAGCGCCTCGCGCCAGCCCGACACCGCCCCGCTGCGCGCCTGCGCCCGGACCCGGAATGCCGTGGGTTCCGCGGTGGGGATGCCCACGGCGGTGGCACCGAAGCCGCCGGCATAGCCCTGCCACACGGCGACCGAGGCCGGCCTGAACTCGATCTCGTAGCCGGCGAGATAGGCCGAGCCCACCGCCGACCAGGAGACCGCGATTGCGGTGAAGCTCACCGCCACCGGCGTCTCCACCAGGATCGCAGCCGGCGCAGCAATCACGCCCGGGTTCGGCAGGACGACGGACGGATTCTGCCCGGTCGCCCGCTCATCCGTCGCCGGGTTCCACGCCCAGACGGCGGGATCCTCCTCGGCGAGTTGCAGGTTCACCCCGCCATCTGGCGCCAGCGCCCAGCCGGTCACCCGGGCCGGGAATGGCGTGAGGCGTTCCAGGGCCACCGTCACCCCATCCCAGGGCCGCAGGCGCAGCGCCGAGAGGTTGGCCTGCATCGCCACCTCGCGCTGGCGCCGGTTGCGCTCCAGCTCGATTTTCATCAGGCGCTGGACCGTCGCCGCCGAGGTGGTGAGCGGGAATTCCATGTCGCGGTAGATCGCCTCGCCGCCATCCTCGGTGACGTAGTTGCTGGCGAGCAGCGGCGGCGCATCGGTCGGCTGCCAGGCAGCGGCCGGCTCGACATAGACGGCGCGCACCCCGTTGAAGAGATCCCGCCGCGGACGCGAGCCCACGATGGTGACGTCACCGCGCAGATCGTCGGAGGTGAGCGTGGCGGCCGGCAGCGCCGGCGCCCCGGCATGGATGTAGAAGCGCCCTCCGCTCACGACCAAGGCGCCGGCCATGGCAGCCACCAGCTTGCGGGTGATGGCGATCTTGCCCTCGCCGAGGGTGACGGCGCCGTTGACGGTGTAGCGGCGCTCGGCGGTGCCATCGCGGCGGCCCATGATCTCGTCGCAGATGTTGGCCGCGGCCATGAGCGCCGGCAGGTCGATATCCGCCCAGGCGGCCCGCCAGCCGAAAGGCGAGGTCAGGTACCAGGCGAGGCAGAGCGCGGGATTGTCGGACCAGCCCGTGGCGCTGGTGCGCGGATCGAGGATGGTGTCCGCCCCCTCGACGATGGCCGAGAGGCTGGGCGCGCCAGAGGGGAAAGCCTCGGGCCGCAGCTTGAGCCGCACGGCGAGATAGGCGCGCCCCTGGCCGCGATGGGCGGCGGTCCATTGGCCGCCGGTGTCGGCCACGAGGTTAGCGTTGGCGGCTTGGCCCGGAGCGCCCAGCGCGCGGTCGATGCGCAGCAGCCCGGCGAACTTCGTGTCGGTGGAGGCGGTGCCGTTGAGAAAAACCTCGCCGATGGCGCGGACGCGGTGGGCGGCCAGCACCACGACGACGTGGAGGAAGCCGTCGGCGCGGCCCTCGTCATCGATTGCGGAGTGCAGGAACACGACGGGGCCGGAAGTGCGGCAGCGCCCGAAGACGATCTGGTGCTCGGTGATGGGCTGGCGGAAGGACTGGGTGCGGCCGGCGCCGGGTGTGCGGGGATCGAAGCCGGAGCCCGGCCCGGTGTCGGTGCCTGGCGTGACGTTGGCGCTGCGGGCGCCGGAGGGCGACTTGGGGCGGAAGACGGCGGCACCCACGGCGGAGACCACCAGGGCCGCGCCGGCGGCCGCCACGGCGCCCAGGACGCCGCCACCGATGACGGCCGAGGCGGCGGCACCTGCGGCGGCGGCGATGAACGGGATGGCGACGGGCATCAGCCAACCCTCCAGGCGACGGCGCACGTCGTGATCGGCACGCGCAGCAATCCCGCTGGTCCAACGAAGGCGGCGCGGCCGGCGTCGAGCACGACGCCCAAGCGATCGGGATCGGCGGCCAGGACCACGTCGCCAGTCCTGGCGAAGGGCACCGGCGCCCGCGGGTAGCCGGCCGTGTCCGCCATCTCCGCCAGGAAGGGACGATGCTCCCAGGACGGGCGCTGCCCGGTGCAGGCCACCACCGCCGCCAGGGCGAAGCGCCCGCAGTTCCAGCGCGCCGCGTCGAAGGGCCGATGCTCCGCGGCAGTGATCAGCGCCGCCAGCCGCTCCGGCCAGTCGGGCAGCCGGTTCACTGGATCGGTAGCCGGATCTCTGCCTCCTGCAGGGCGGGGACGAACTCGAAGAACCGATCGCCGGGGTATTCGGCCTGCTGGTCGGCATCGGTGTAGCGCCGCACCTCGGCACGCTCGAGGTCCACCAGCCGGCTTTCGCAGGCCAGTGCCACGGAGGGCTCGGCGCCGTCCGTCACCTCCATGGTGTCCATCAGCCCGGCCCAGAGCGGGAACGGGTCCGCCACGAAGGCGCCCTGCGCATCGAGCAGCGCACCCCACAGCGTGACCGGCCGCAGGCGATAGCTGCGCTCGGCCAGCGCGATATCCACCACCTCCTGCGGCACCGGCGAAAGCGCGAGGGTGAGCCGCACGGCGCGCAACTCCACCGTCTCCTCCACATCTGAGATGGCACCGATGCTGCCGGCGCCCTCGAAGACCTTCCCCGCCCAGTCGAGCGGCCCGAGCCCGGTCCAGACGCGAAAGGGGCCGGTGGCGAAGTCGAGCTCGACCAGCACCACCGGCGTGGCGATCGGCGCCGTGGCGGCGGACGCGGCCTGGTTGCTGAGGCGTGGGGTGCCGGACATGGCTACAGCGCCTCCTCCATACGGATGGTGACGGCGGCGAAGGGCCCGGGCCGCGTCGGGTTCGCCGCCTCGTCATCCGACACCAGCCGCATCGGCACGCTCGGCAGGGAGAGGATCAGCGGCTCGCCCACCACCACCGCGGCGCGCAGCGGCGGCGCGATGGCAATGGTGGCGGTGCCGGCGCCCGAGGCGACGGCCGCGGCGGTGGCGATGTAGAGCCGACCGCCCAGCCCGATGTAGTCGCCCGCGCCGACCGCCACGGTGCTCGGCCACCAGCCCTGCGTGACGATGGACAGTGCCCCCCGCGGCGCGCCGGCCGCCAGCGACGGGTTGCCCGACCCCACCACCAGTCCGGTCCCATCCGTGAAGATCGTCGCATCGGAGAAACTGTACGGCCCGGTCGGCACGTCGCCCTGGCTGCGCGGATCGCCGGTGCGGTACTCGCGCCGCCAGTCCCAGATGCGGACGGTGTTGGCGGAGCCGGCGAGCGCCGCCAGCAGCCCGTCCATCACGCCCGCCTGCACCCGGCCCAGCGGCTCGAAGCTCGCCTCTGCGACCCAGCGCGCCCCCTCGCGCCGCAGCACCTGCGTGGCGCGGGTGACGGGCGAGACAAAGCGGAGCGTGTTGTGCTGCAGGTAGAAGCTCAGCCGCGACGGACGCAGCGTGGCGGGCCAGGCGTACTCCGTCATCTGCCCTATCCCCGCACGATGGAGGTGGCGCTGCCGCCGCGGCGGATGGCGTCGAGCGTGGCCGCACTGGCCTGGCGCACGATCTGCGCCGAGAGCACGCGCAGCCGCGCCTCGACCCCGGCATCGGCACCGCGCGCATCGATGGTGATGCTCTGGTTGATCACCGGCCCGCCCGGCGCCATGCCGTTGGGCAGCACCGTGCCACTGCGGTTCGGCACGAACCATTCGGGCCCGCGCTCGCCGACGATATAGGGCTGGCCGCCCGCGACCGGCCCGCCCTCGGCGCGGAACAGCCCGCCCAGGGCAGAGCCGATCCCCGAGAAGATCGAGCCGAAGTCGAAGCCGGCCAGGCTGGAGGTCACCGCCGTGCCGAGCGGCTCGGTGATGGTGCGGCGGACCACGATGCGGGCGATGTCCTGCAGGATGCCCTGCAGCACCTTGGAAAAACTCTCGCCCTTGATGATCGCGTCCTCGAAGGCGGAGGAGAAGGTCAGGCCGAGTTCGCGCGCCGTGTTGCTGGTCCGCTCCGTCGCCTGCTGGACGCGCTGCTGGCTGCGCTCCAGCTCCTCCAGCGCGGCATTGGCCTCGCGCGAGATGGTCTCGTCGGGGATCGGCTGGCCGATGCGCTCGGAGCGCTCCACCAGCCGGCCGAGGGTTTCGAGGCGCCGGGTGTAGCGCTCCTGGGCGTTCTCGTTGTTCTGGATCAGCCGCTCGCGCTCGCGGATGATGTCGTTGATCTCGCGCTCGGCCTCGCGGTCGGGGCGTGGGATGGCGGCCACACGGCGGGTGGTGCCCTCGATGCGGCGCAGCGCCTCGTCGCGCTCACGCAGTGCCAGGGTTTCGAGGCGGGTGCGGTCGGCCGCGGTGATGCCGCCCGCGGCCTCGGCCTCACGCAGGCGGCGGACGCGGTCGTCGTACTCGCTGTTGATGCGAAAGCGGTCGTCGAGCGCCTTGCGGAGTTCCTCCGCATCCGCGGCGGTGCGGCGACGGCGGGCCTCGGCAGCCTGCCCAGCCGCGGCCTCCTGCTCAGTGCGCTGGCGCTCGCCAGCGGCCTGCTCGCCGCGGGTGATCTCCTCCGAAAGCTCCTGGTACTGGCGGCGCAGTTCCTCCAGCCGCGCAGCGCGGTCCACGCCCGCCTGCTGCTGGGCAGTGCCCACCAGCCCACCACGAATGCTGCCGCGACGGGGCTGGGAGCGCAGGCTGTCGCGGCCGTCGTTCTCCGCCTCGAGGCGGGCGATCTGGGCGCGGAGGGCTTCGGCCTGGGCGCGACGGTCGGCCTCCTGCTCGGAGGGCAGCAGCAGGCCGGAACCACGGCGCACCCCGTCCAGCACACGGGCGGCGCCGGACAGTGCGCGCGCCAGCGCGTTGGACAGGCCGATCGCCTGGTCGAGACGGGCGAGGAACTGGTCCGCGGCGGCTGTCAGCTGGCCGAAGGCGCGGCCGACGGAGAGCGGCGCGCGCTCGAACTCGCCATTCAGCCGCTCGACGGCGCGCAGGAGCGCCGGGAAGACCGTGTCTGCGGTGAGCTTGCCCTCGGAGCCCAGCTTACGGAGCTCACCGATGGAAACGCCGAGCTCGCGGGCCAGCGCCTGCGCCAGGGTGGGCAGGCCTTCCAGGATGGAGCGCAGCTCATCGCCCTGCAGCGTGCCGGAGGCCAGCGCCTGCGCGAGCTGCTGGGTGGAGGAGGCGATCTCCTGCTGGCTGGCGCCGGACGCGATGGCGATGCGCTGCAGCCCGCCGACCAGGGTCGCGACCTGGTCCGAGGTGGCGCCGATCTCGCGGGCGGCGATTGAAAAGCGCGCGAAGGCGTCGACGCTCTCACGCACGGCGACGCCGGTCTGCAGGCTGTCGCGGTACAGCCGGTCGTAGATCTCGCCGGCGCGTTCGACGGAGCCCAGCGCGGTGTTGAGCCGGCCCATGGACTGGGTGAGCGCGTCGCCCGCCACCACCACAGCACGCAGCCCGGCGGCGAGGCCGGCGATCTGCACGCCGCGGACGGCGACGTCGAGCAGGTCAAGCGCGCGGGAGGCGCGATCGGCACCGCCCTGGATGCGCTCCAGGCTCCGCTGGCCGGTCTCGCCGACCTCGCGCAGTTCCTGCTTGACCCGGGCGGCATCGTCGAGCGACAGCCGGACCGAGACGCGGCGCGTGCTATCCGCCATGCGTCACGCCTCCTGCGTCGGTGGGATGGTCAGGGTCCGGGGGGATCAGGGCGCCGCGCGGCGCTGCCGGCGGCGAGACCCATGCGCATGGCGAGCAGCAACTCGGCGGCGGCCCAGCCGGAAGCACCCATCTCGCGGGCGGTGGAGAGCGCGGCCGGCATGTCGAGGTCGAGGCCGGCCATGGTCACCGTGGCGCAGGTGGTGCCGGCGGCCCAGCAGGCGGCGCCCTCGACGCTGCCTGGGGCGTGGGCGGCGTAGGGACAGGCCAGGCCGCAGTCGCGATCGAGCGCCGCGCAGCCGCGGCAGTATTCAGGGCCCTGGCCGAAGTGCCACTCGGCGCGGGCCCTTAGCCGTTTCCCTCCAGGGCCACGGCGGCGACCGGGCCGGTGGCGCGATCCCAGAAGGCGGCGGCCATCTCGTCCATGTCCATCAGGCGCTCGACGGCTTCGGGGGAGAGCGGCAGCGGCTTGCCGGCGGCGTCGCCGACGCCCTCCCAGGAGGTGACGGCGTGGCGGGCGAGCGCCTTGACCAGGAAAGCGAAGGCCAGGCCGCGCGCCATGTCGGGGTCGAGATCGGCCTCGGCAGCCCGCAGCGCGCCAAGACGACGCGCGGAGCCGGCCTGGGCGGCGGCCATGACGGCGGTGGTGACGGGGCGGATTTCCACGCGGACGCCGCGCGGCAGGTCGAGCCAGTACGGCTCGACCGGAAGGTCGAGGGTGAGCATGGAGTTCTCCATTCGGGAAATTGGCCGAGGCTGACCAGCCGACAGATACAGCGCGACGGGCGGCCCTCAGTTCTTCAGGGAGCGAGCATGTCTCATCCGACTCTACGCCCGGACAAAGCAGCCCTGAGCAGACGTCGCGGCACCCAAAGCGCGCCCAGCCTTCAGCATCGCGACTCTCACACGACGCGCCTCACCATATAATCTTGAAGAAATATGCTGCCGGTCTTGCACATCCTGCCGGAAGCGCGCTTTGAACTTGGCGCCATGAACATCCACGTACACGCCGAATACGCCCCCCCGCGGAGCTGGGAGCAATTCGAGGAGCTCTGCGCGGACATTTTCCAGGCGACCTGGCGAGATCCAGCTCTCGTACGGCACGGGCGCGCCGGGCAGCGGCAGAACGGCGTAGACATCGTCGCGCGCCAGGGTGGGCGGTATCCGATAGGTCTTCAGTGCAAGCGTCGAAGCCGTTGGCCAGTCAAGAAGCTTCGCACCGACGAGATCGACACCGAAATTTTGGAAGCAAAAAAATTCGATCCGCCCTTGGAGTCATTTTATATTCTGACAACCGCCGAGGACGACGCAAAGTTGCAGGGGCATGTTCGCGCTATAAATAAGCTCCACAAGACCCAGGGTCTATTTAACGTAGTCCTGCTCGGCTGGGGAGAGATTGTGCGCCGCGCAACCCTGCACGAGGATGTCGCCAACAAGCATTTTGGGCGGTCCGGCGGAGAACCTCGTTCTCCTCTACTGGCGACGTGGTTCTGCACCAAAGGCAAGCTGGAGCTGAGCGGCCGGGAACTCGGCATCGCGTTGAAGGAGTTAGCGCAGGACCTCCAGGACTGGCCGATGGGCCGTGTGGTGGTGCGGCAACGCGAGAGTGACGCGCTTTTGGACCGCCTCCACGCCTTCGTGGGCCGTGACCTCGGCCTCGATGAACGCGAGGAGCGAATCAATCTGCGAGACGAACTCAGACGGATGACCGACCGAGAGGCGCGAGCCATCCAGGGCCTCATGCTGATGCTGTCTGAAGAACCTCTTCGAACCTACATGACCCGCGTCTACATCGATGATGGCCACCTTGCTGCAGCCGTCCACGCCCATGTCGAGAACAGCCTAAATCCGAACTTTAGCCTCGTGGATCCCAATCACACCGAGGCGCGCGTCCGTTCGCCACGCGACCCCGAAACGCGGATGACGATCTACATGCCCAAGGAAGCTGTATCCGAGATCTTGCTTCTGCAGCAGAAGCGAACTGCGGAATACGGAAGGCCGCTCACCGACACGATAGACGAATTGCCCTCTGCGGTTCGGGCGGCGTATGCCATCCCCGCTGTGATCCGGAAGATACTCTTTATGATGGAGGATGGAGCAACGTTGGCCGAAGTGCGCGCTGCGGGGCATCTAGACCTGGGGTCCTGGAGGTTCGATTTCGGGTGAGCGCACCTCTTATCAAGACCCAGAAAGCGGTAACGACAGACCGCGGCGCCTAAAACAAACCCGAATGGCTCGTTTCCTACATCCGCTGAAAAAGGCTGAGCATACATCCGCGTTGCTCGACCCTGCCGCCGCTCTCAGCCCCAAGCAGCCGACAGCGGAACGCTCACGCGTACTCCGTCCCCGCCTGCTGATTGCGCAGCACCGCCGTCATCATCCGCGTCGCCGTCGCGTTGAACGCGGCCCTGAAATCGAAGCTGGCCTCCACCCCGGCCGGCCCCTCGATCGGCGTCTTGGCCAGCGCCAGGTAGACCTCGTGCAGCGTGATGGTCAGGCTGCGGTTGGCGTCGATCGTGAAGGCCAGCGCGAATTCTGCCGAGGTGCCGGCCTGTGCCTGGGCAAGGAGCGTGGTGTTCTCGAAGCGCACCGTGATCTGGCCCGTGCAGCGGGCGATGCCGGGATCCACACCCTCGACGCGACGATCGGCGCGGATGGTGCGCACCGCCTCCATGCCGTTGGCGTAGGTGAGCCGCGCCCCGGTGACCTGCGCCAGCGCCGAGCCACTGCGGGTGATCGATCCCTGCGCCTTGTTGAAGGCCGTGTAGGCGGCGCTGGTCGGTGTTCCGCCTGACGTGGCGCCGGTGCGCACCGAGCCCTGGCCGAGCAGACCGAAAGTCGCCGTCGCCGCGCCGGTCGGCGTGAAGTCCATCTCCAGCGTGTCGGCGCGCACGCCCGTGCAGACGTCGAAGCTGGGCACGTCGGGATAGCCGATCTCCATCGCGTTGCTGGGCAGCGAAGCTGCACCCGAGCCGAAGGTGTGGATGAAGTTGGTCGTGCCGGTGGTGGTCGGTGCGCCGAGCAGCAGCCGCAGCCAGTGGCCGATGTTGATCAGGTCCACGGGCACCACTGCCTGGCCGGCGACCGTCACCGTGTCCAGGAAGGGCGCGGCCGGATCGCGGTTGCTGCCCACGCCGATGACGTCGGCATCGAGCAGCGGCTGCTCGGCGCCGAGATCGCAGGACAGGAACGGCATGCGCCGCCAGTTGCTACCGGGCGCGGTGCCATAAACGGTTTCGGGCAGCATGAGCAGGCGGCAATTTGCTCCGATGGCACGGGGCATGGGCTTTCTCCTGTAGGGGGATCAGGCCAGCGACGAGCCGGCGACGGTGAACCAGAGGGTGACGGGGATGGCGGCGGCGCGGGCCGCGGCGGCGCCCTCGAACTCGACATCCTCGAACGACGCGCTGCCGGGCTGTGCCCATTCCACAGCGCCGCCGAGGGTGCGGTTGGCGGTGATGGCGGCGGCGACGTCCACCAGCAGCGCATCGAGCAGCGTGTTGCGCGTGGCGGGCGTGGCGCCCGCGATGGTGACCTCGACCTCGGCGCGATGTTCGACCTGCCAGGCGAGCGGCGAGAGGATCGGCGTCTCCTCCACCGTCTCACCGTCGCGGACCACGACCAGCCCGCCGGCGGGAATGCGCTGCGGGATGGTCTCGCCGCGCAGCACGATCGGCGCCGGGTTGCGGGCGGCCAGCGATGTGACCAGCCGGCTGTGCAGCGCCACGATGGCGGTCTCGCGCGCGCTCATGCTGCCCGTCCGCTCTCACGTTCCCAAGCCGCGACGAAACGGCCCGACAGGCGACGCAGCCCGCGCTCGGCCGCGCCCTTCACGTCGAGCCGCTTGGCAAGCTTCACCTGGGGCAGCAGGAGAAACATCGGCACCATCCCCTGCTCCAGCAGGCCGCGGGCCCAGGCCTCGCGGCCTTTGCGGTTGGCGGTGCCGACTTCTGTCACGCCACCCGCCACCAATCGCGTGCGCCGCCGCCGCCCGGTCTGCTCGCCCTGGCGCAGTGGCAGGCACCACACGAAGCCCCGGCCCGACTTGAAGGGCCGCAGGAAGGCCTGGCCGGAAGCGACCATCTGCGCGGGCGTCACGCGCATGCCCTTCTCGCCGCGGCCCCGGCGGCCACGCGCCGCGTTGAAGCCGGTCGGGATGGCCAGGAACTTCCCGCCCCCCTTGGCGCGGATCAGCGCACCCCGCTCGAAGGCGTCGATGACGTTCGGCACCTTGGTGAAGACCAGCCCCGCCGGCCGCATTGACTGCCCGCTCCGCGGGAAGATCATCGACCGCCAGGCATTGGCGATGCCGCGCGCGTTGCCAGAGAAGGCGGTGGTGACCTGCCGGCGCAGTTCGGCCTTCACCTGATCGGTCTCGGCGCGGATGGCGGTCATGGCCGCGCGCTCGCCAGCCCGCACCTCATTGGCCAGCACCTTGCGGAGGTCGCCGACGATGCTGGCGCCGAGCCGCATGGATCAGCGCCCACCGAACTTGCGGCTAAGGATCCGCAGCAGCAGGTCATGCAGCGCGGCATAGCCGAGCGTGCCGGCCAGCCAGGCGACCGCAAAGAGCCACCAGCCGTCGAGCTCGAAGGCATGGGCGATGAGCCAGGCGCCGGTGCCCAGGCTGCCGCCGGCCAGCGCGTGCAGCAGATAGGCGCGGGTCAGCAGCGGCCGGTCGGTGGAGGAGAAGCGCGCCATCGCCCCGAGAGCACCGAGGGCGCCGGCCAGCAGCGCCTCGCCGACGATGCTGCCGATGCGCTCCGGGTCGATCATGGCGGTGCTCCTATCGGCGGCAGAAGATGCGCCAGGCGATGCCGGCAGCGTCCCGCTCAGCGTGCTGGACTGTCAGTGTGTCGGCGCCGAGGGTGAAGGTGTCGTCGGCATCCACGGTGGGCAGCACGGCGATCGCCACTGTGAGCACATCGCTGGCCTGAATCACGCTGGTGCCGAAGGCATCGCCGAGCCGGTCCGGCGCCGAGCGGACCACGCGGAGCAGGACCGGCGCACCGGTCCCGCCCGCGCGATAGCTCGCATCCGCGCCGATGTTCGGATCCGCGGCCAGCGCGTCCATGGCCGCGGCAAAGGCACTCATGCGGGCCGCCGCAGCCGCCAGGCGAGCACGCCCACCACCGCGGCGGCGATGACCGTGATGGCGACGGCCGGAGCGAGCGTGCCCAGCGCCTGGATGGCTGGGGCCGCCTGCGCCACGGCGGTCGCGATGCCGGCCGCGCCCACCAACACCGCACCGCGGCCGGTGCCGGTGACAGCCGCCACCTCGCGCAGGGTCACCGGCGCGGCGGGCGGCACCCCGGCCAGTGTCAGGGCCCGATCGATCACCGCCGCCGGATAGGTCAGCCCAGCGCACTCATGGTGGATGATGGCCTCGACCAGCGGGCGCAGGTGTTCGTGCCGGTGCAGGTCGATGGTCTCGTCCGGTCCGACGCCGATCCGCCGCGCCACCACCGCGAGATAGGCCGCGGTGTCATTCTCCACCTTTGGCGCCCAGCGCTCGATGATCGCCCGAGGCGTCCGCAGCTTGTGCCGGTCCTGATAGGTGACCAGCAGGGCCGCGAGCGCGCGGATGCCGAACTCATGGCTCGTGAACCGGCAGAAGCGCCCGTCCGAGGGCGGCTCGTCCAGCCCCTGCCATTTGTTGGCGGGGACGTGCTCGATGTTCCCCGGGTTGCGGTTGCGATAGCCCCGCGTGGCCTTGGGATCGATGCTCATGCGCCGGACGCCGGAACACGGAGGAGGACAGCGCGAACGGTGGTGTCCGCGGCGAGCGCCGCCACCGTGGCGAGGCCCACCTGGAAGTTGCCCGTGGCGGTGGTGGTGAGACGCCGGTTCGTGTTGTCCCAGAAGAGCCGCGCCCCGGCGGTGATGGCCAGTGCTGGCTCCTTGGTGATGTCGAACACGCCCTTGGTCTGGCATTCGATGACGGCGTTCTGCACGCCATCGACCGCGGCGACACCGAAGAGCGCGCCGACCAGGACGCCCTGGCCGGAGGTGACGCCGCCCGCATAAGGGACGGCCAGCGCCAGGCTGTCGCCGGGCTGCACATAGTTGCGCATTGGGATGGGGTCTCCAGAAACGCAGAAGCCGCCCTGTGGGGCGGCCTCTGCATGGGTTCACGATGGATGGGAGGAGCCGGGATCAGGTGCCCGGGTTGAACCAGGCGCCGCGCCAGTCGATGGCGCCGACGCCGAAGTCGAAGATCACCGAGACCTCGACGCCATCCACGCCCTGGACATTGCCGGTGGTGACCTGCGGCCCCTCGGCGCCGTTGAGGTAGCCGTAGACGTAGACCGGCGCGGCCATCGGATCCGAGAACAGGTACCAGCGGTTCGCCGGGATCAGCGGCTCGACCAGCGGCTGGACGAAGCCCGCATAGACGTTGGCGTTGCTGGTCTGCGTCGCCTGGACCGAGACGGTGAGCTGCCGCGCGGCGAGTTCCTGGTTCGGCCCGACCAGCAGGCGCATCTGCGCGCCGACCGCGATGGGCAGCCCATCGAGGGTCTTCTGGCGCATCACCGCGGCACGGCCGAGCGCCAGGTTCGGCAGGTCGAGCGCTGTGCCGGCGCCCGCCTTGTTGGCCCGCGCCGCTGCCGTGCCGAACACCGCCGCGGCACCGGTGATGAGCGTCGGGCCGTCGCCGGCGGCGCTGTTCACCAGGGCATAGGCGGTGGCGTTCTCGAAGTCCGCGACACGCCGGCCGATCATGCTGGCGAAGTCGGTGAAGGCGCCGAGATCGTCGTTGACCAGCATCTGCCGCGTGACGCGGATGCGGCGCGCGAAGGTCTGCAGGAAGACCAGCTCCTGGCTTTCCGACATGGTGCCGGCCTGGACCTCGCCATTCTCCGACAGCGGCAGCAGCGTCGGGAAGTCGCCGACGCGCAGGTGGCGGTGCGGCTTGAAGTCCCGAAAATCCCGTCGGAGGAACAGCGTCCGGTAGGTGGGCGCCGCCGGCGCGTAGGCGGCCAGCAGCATCTTGTTGGCGGCGGCCGAGAGCAGCGCCGGGAAGTCGGAGGTGGTGTGGAAGGCGCGCTCGGCCAGGATGGTCGGGTTGCGCGGGACGTTCCGCTCGCCACGGGCGCGGAGCAGCTCGCCAATCATGTCGGAGGGGCGCCAGCCCAGGAACTCAGTGTGGCGGCCGGTGGCCGGCGCCTGGTAGCCGGGCATGGTGCGGGCGGCAAGTGCCTCGGCCATGGCGTCGAGGAGCTGCGACGGGTCCTCGTTGGAGGGGCCGGTGTCCGGCCGCGCCGGCAGGGAGGGACGCGCGGCACCGCTGGTGAAGGCTTCCCACAGCCGACCGCGCAGCACCTCCGGCGAGACGCGGTCGCGGATGGCGGCCTCGCGCATGGTGTCGAGCATGTCGGCGGTGACCAGGCCGCGGGCGGCGGCCAGCACCGGCTCATAGCCGGCGATGCGCTCGACGGCGGCGCGCTCGGCCTCGGCGCGGATGGCATCGAGGTCGGGCGCGGGCGGCGCGGCGCGCGTGGGCTCGGGCGGGGCGGTGGGCGGGGCGGTGGGTGCAGTGGTCACGATGGTCTCCTGGGGCGGGGCGATGGACGGCGCGGGCGGCGCCGGCGCGGGATCCGGCGAAGCCGGCGTCGTCTCGGGCATGGGTGGTTCCTCGGGGATGGTCAGGGCGGGTTCGATGGCGGTGGCGGGGATGCCCTGGTCCCCCTCGCCACGGACGACGGCGGCCGCGTCCACGGGGACCGGCACGATCGAGATCTCGTAGGGCTCCCAATCCACGGCGCGGTGGATTGTCTGGCCGGTGGCAGCATCGGGCCGCGGCTCGTAGCGATGCACGCGGTAGCCGACGCTCACGGACTGCAGCGTGCCGTCAGCCACGCGCTGCCAGACCGGCTCGACGTCATCGGCACCGCTGAATTGGAGGGTGGCGTAGCCGCGGCCGGCCTCGAGGCGGGCGGTGGTGACGCGGCCCAGCACGTCACGCGTGCCAGCACGCCGGTGGGTGTCCAGCACCGGCGCACGGCCTGAGCGGAGCGCGTCCATGCGCACCGCGGAGGGCGCCATGTCGAGCTCTTCGATGATCGGTCCATAGGGCGGCACGAAGTTGCGGGCCCGCGCGCCGGTGGACCACACCACCTCGACGGTGCGGGCCGCCCGATTGACGGTGACGGGCGCGGCGAGCGCGCGGCAGGCGGTGATCGACTGCCCAGCGTCGGGCATTCGATCCGGCGCGGGGCTGGGCCCCTCCGGTTCCATCGGTTCGGTCATGGATGTGCTCCTGGCGCGGCGCCGTTACGGCGCGGCGAAGCCCTGCGCGTTGACGTAGACCTGCGCGCCGGTGGTGATGCAGGCGACGTTCATCGCCGTGGCCGCGGTGCCGCGCAGCGGCGTGGGAAAGGTGATCTCCACGGGCGCGGCCATCGCGGCCGGAAGCAACTGCCGCCAGATCACGGTAGCGCCGTCCTTGATCACCACCTCCGTCGCCACCGTCGCGTGCGCATTGCGGATGTCGATCGAGGTCACGTAGTTCCGGATGCCGGCCGCCGCCGCGGCCCGGAGTACCACGTCGGTGGTGTTGATGATCCCGCCCGCGGCGGCAGCGTATTGCCAGTCCGCCTCAGGGATCGCGTAGGGCTTGGTCACCAGCGCGCCGATCAGCGTCGCCAGCAGATCCACGCCGCGTGCCGTGGTGACGGCGACCGGGTTGGCCGCATAGCCGGTGGCGGCCAGCACCGGTACCGCGCCACTGGTGTTGCGCGCCTGGCCACCCACCGGCGTGACGGTCGGGGGGATGGTGCTGAGCACATTCACGCCCAAGCCCTGGCCCGCGACCGACTGGCCGCGGCCGGCGGTGATCTCCGTCGTCAGCTCGGCATAGTCCGCGATGGTGACGAACTGGACCTTGATGTCGGTGTTCGAGGCGGGAGCGAGATTGCGCGAGACCGAGGCCCAGCCGGTGTTCAGATAGGCGCCGGTGAAGGTCGAGCCGACCAGATCAAAGCTGTTCGCGTCGATGACCGTGATCGTGAAGGTCCCATTCGCCCCCGGCACGCCCGAGACGTCGGCGACCGTGACCACGTCATTCGTGGCAAAGCCATGCGCGGCCCGCGTGATGCGCACCGCGCCACCGCCGTTGTTCGCCACCGCCGAGACGCCACTGGTGAACTGCCGGTTCCGCACGCGGATACGAAAGCGATACAGCGCATTCGGCTCCGGAATCTGCTGGTGGCGGACATAGGAGTTCGAGCGCGCTGCCGTGGTGTCGAGCAGCCGGCCATGGAAGTAGCATTCGTCGTTCGTCGGCTCGAGCTCCAGCACCGACCAGCCCGCGGGCGCGGTGGTCGGGATGGTGCTGCCGGACGTGCTGCCGAGACGCGGTGCGCCCTCGCTCTGGACTTCGTAGTTCGCCAGCGTCGCGCTCGCCCCGTCCAGCCGCCACGCGGCGGCGCTGCGCCCGTCCGGCTGCGCCGTGATGGGATCGATACTGACCAGCTCGAGCCAGACGGATTGGCCGACGATGCGCTGGCTCATATTCACCGCCGCCATGACCCGCAGCGGGATGGTGAAGGTGGTGCGGCTGGTGAGCGTCAGCTCGTCGTCGAGGGTCGTGCCGGTGGAGATGGTCACCGCGCCGTCCGCGACGGTGTGGGTGATGCCGCCGCCGGTGGCCGCTACCTCCCACCGCGCCGGGTTGATCTCGGTGCCGTTGAAGCTGTCGCGGAACTTCTTCTGCATGCTCTTGATCTTGAGCATGTCGTCGGTCCAGTCGTAGGCGCCTGCGATCATGTCTGTGCTCCTGGGGCAGCGCCTGTATCCGCGCGCGGTGATGCGGCACCGGTGGCGGCGATCTCGATGGCGGCGAGCTGGGCTGCGTCCTGGGCGGCGCCGGACTTCGCGACGCGGCGTGGATCGCTGTCGAGGGAGAGGCCCGCCTCGTCGAGCAGGGCGTTGGCCTCGCGGATCATCTCCACCACTTGGCGGAAGTCATAGCCGAAGGCGCCGACGGCCTCGGGCTGCGGCACGAAGCCGGCGCGGACCTGCGCGATCAGCGCGGTGGTGTCCTTCAGCGGGTCGATCATCTCGTGCGCGGGCGGGACGTGGGACAGGCCGTCTGGCACCTCGGCGCCCCACAGCCCGAGCAGCGCGCCCTGGGCGTGGAAGCGATCCGCAATCGGCCGCACCAGCATCGGGATCAGCATGCCGTACTGGACCTGCTCGCAGAGGCGGCGGAACTCGATTTTGCCGGCGCGAAGGCTGGAGTAGTTCGCCTGGGTGAGATCACCGGCCACCTGGTCGTAGGTCAGGCCGGTCCCGACCGCGGAGGCTTCGAGCGCGCGACGCGCGAAGGCCGCGTGCGAGCCACCACCGGAGGGATTCACCACCTCCACGGATCCCATGCCGCGGCGATAGAGGATCATGCCGGGTTCGAAGCTCTCCACCGTCCGGCCCTGGGCGTCGCGGAGGAGGCCCGAGGCCGGGCCGGTCATGGTCTCGCCACCATCCTCCGACACTACGGCCGCGAGGCATGCCTCGATCTTGGCCTTCATCAGCAGGGCCGCCTCGTAGTCGCCGAGGTCGCGCAGCCGGGTCAGCACGGGTGCGAGCCAGGACACGTCGCGCAGCTGGCCGGGACGGCGCTTGCGGTAGATGTGCAGCACGTCGCGGGCCGGGACGCGCTGGCTGCTCAGCCAGGTGGCACCCCCTGGTAGCACCCAGGACGCGCCCGGATGCACGCGGTGCAGCCAATAGCCGACCGGCTCACCAGCCTCGCCGAGGCCAATGCCCTGCAGCGTGGGGACTCCCTCGATGACGCCCTGGCGGGCCGCGTCGAGGTGGTCGCTTTCCAGCACCTGCAGGCGCAGGCCGATCGGGTTGGCGGGCGTGATCTCGGCCGGCAGCATGCGGACGAAGCATTCGCCACTCTCGACCACGGCGCGCATGACCAGCGCCTGCAGGCCATAGAGATCGAGGCGGCCCTCGGCATCGCAGGCAGTGCTGTCGGACCAGCGGCGCCAGGCCTCGGCGTGCGGTTTGTCGGGCCAGCGGGTGGTGATGCCGGCACCCACCGCGTTGCCGGTCCAGAGATCGACGATGCGGGCGGCATACGGGTCGTTGCGGACGGCATCGCGGGCGCGGCGTGCGACGGTGGGCGCGGCGGCGCCGACCTCGGCCGTGGCGCTGCCGCCCGATGCCCCCCAGCTCGAGGCGCGGCTGTCCTGCGCCGCGGCATAGCCGCGCAGCGCGTGCCAGGCGTCACGAAGGCGCCCCATCACCTGCTGCCCTCGCGCGAGAAGCTGGCGAAGGTCACGTTGGGCCGGCGGACGGCGCTGTTCTCCGCGGCGTGCAGCACCGACAGCGCCCGGCCGAGCTCATCCAGTGAGCGGTACTCCACCGTACGGCCGTCGAAGGTCACGCGTGTGGTGCCGCCGGTGAAGGCGGCGGCCAGCACGGCGGCGCGGGTGCCCGCGGGCTGTGCCAGCGCCCAGGCGAGGACGGTCGGATCCATGAACGTCCTCCTTTCAACGAAGCCAGCCACTGCGCGGCGCCAGCCAGCCCCGCGGGCGCTGGGTGTCGGATGCGGCTGGCGCAGGTGGTGGCGACTGAAGAGCGACATTCCCGGCGGCGGGAATTTCGCTCGCCCGGAGCGGGGCATCGGCGATCTGGTCCCGCAGTTGCTGCCAGAACCGATCGCCATACCGATCCGCGCCGAGCAGCCAGAGCGCCGCACGGGCGAGCACGGCGCAGTCCAGCGCCTCGTTCCGTTCCCGCAGCTTCGCCCATTCCTGCCGGGCGAAGCCGCGGCGATCCTTCGTGGTGCGCAGCTGCTCGGCGACCAGCTGCTTCACCCATTCGACGTCGATCGCGCGCGGCAGATGCACCCAGCCGGGCGGCAGCTCCTCCGCGTCGCCGCGGCCTAGCCAGAGCCGGCGATACAGGTCCGCCTTCCAGGTGGAGACAGACACCGTCCACAGCTTGAGGCCGCGGCGGAGCTTCTGGCCGTTGACCATGGCGTCCACCGGCGTCGGGCCCTGGACGGGCTGCGCCCGGTTCCAGCCGTCGATCCCCTTGGTCGGCGCGATGCGGGGATCCCGCAGGCGACGCAGGTGGCCATAGACGGCCGCGGTGTCGCGGCCGCCGGTGTCGACGCAGAGCCGGGCAATGCGCATTGCACCGCCACCGTGGCGGGGCCAGTCGCGCGCCAGTACCCGGGCGAGGTCGTCCCAGGGCTCGCGGTTCCGCGGGCTGCCGGGGATCACCACGTGATCGACGAGCCAGGAGGAGAAGCCCTCCGCCCAGCCCCAGACGTCGCATTCCAGGCGGTCGTCCTGCACGTCCGCGCCGGCGGTGAGGACCAGCGCATCGGGCGGGACCACGCCCATCGGAAAGTCCTCGCGGCGCTCGACCAGGCGCTCCCAATCCGGCGCCTCGCCCTGCTCCTGCCAGGTTTCGCCCAGGACGGTGTTCTTGAAGGTCTTGATGTCCTCGGGCTTGCCCTGGGCGGCCTCCCAATCCCGGGCGATCTGTTCCCAGGAGAGCCAGCCCACGGGCGAGTACAGCGCCGAGATGTGAAAGCCGATGGTGTGGGGATCCTGGCCTTCCGCCGTCGCGCGCCATTCCCCGCCGCCGAGCATGGCGGTCTTGTCGTGCTCCTGCATGGGATGGTCGCAGGCAGTGCAGTGATACCGCGCCGTCTCCGGCGCCCCCTTCTCCCAGAGCAGCCGCTCAAAGCGCAGCCACTGCATCTCCCCGCAGGCCGTGCATGGCACGAAGAACCGCCGCTGGTCGCTGGTCAGGTACTCCCGCTCGATCCGGCTGCGGCCGGCGATGGTGGGCGTACTGACCAGGAAGGCCTTGCGGCGCCACCCGAAGGTCCGCGCCCGGGCCTCGGCCAGCGCGATGGGGTCACCCTCGCCGGCGACATCGCCCGGATAGGCATCCACCTCGTCGAGAAACAGGAACCGCGCCGTCATGGAGCGCAGCCCGACCGCGCTGTTGGCCCCGGTCAGCACCAGAATGCCGCCCGGGAATTCCTTCGACAGCATGGTGTTGCCGCTGTCGCGGGCCCGGGCCGGCGCCACCCGCTCCCGCAGCGCCGGCGTCTCCTCCAGCAGCGGGTCGATGCGCTGGCGCGAGAAGCGTTTGGCCAGTTCCACCGTCGGCTGCACCGCCAGCGCGGGCGCCGGCACGTGGTGCATGATGTAGCCGAGCCAATTGTTGCCGCTCTCCGTGGCCCCGACCTGCGCGCCCTTCATGAACACGACGCGCCGGGCGGGATGCACCGCCGAGAGCGCGTCCATGACGTCCTTCAGATACGGCGTGCGGCTGGTGCGCCAGAGGCCGGGCTCGGCCGATGCGCGGCTGCCGAGCATGCGGTGGCGCTCGGCCCATTCCGAGACGGTGAGCTGCGGCGGCGGGCGGAGCATCGCGCCGACACGCCGGCGCACATGGTCACGGCTGCGGAGACCGATCCCCTCCGAGGCCTGCTGGATCGAAGCGATCGGCCGCCTCCGTCAGCAGGTCGTTGATGTGGCTCTGCAGGATGGTCTGCAGCAGATGCGGATCGACGCTGATCTCGGTGGCGATCAGGCCGGAAACGCGGGCCGGCCAGTTCAGCAGCGCGTCACGCATGGTGCTGCCGATCTCGTCGAGCGCGGCGTTGGCCTCGGTGACATCGACCAGCCGGCGCTTGGTCTCGTCCAGCGAAAGCCGCTGCGCCTCCACCTTCAGGGCGAGCTGCGCGACCTTGAGCCGGGCGAAGGGCGTGCCCTCGGCGCCGGCGCCATTCGCCAGGGGTGAGCGGGCGGGGTCGGCGGTCTCGGTCAGGCGGCGGCGGGTCTTGTCGATATCCCATTGGCCGTCCGGCTCGCGGGCGATGCGGCCTGCGCGCTCGGCCTTGTGGATGGCGGTGTCGCTGACACCGAGGCGGCGCGCAGCCTCGCGCGTGGAGGCGGTCAGTTCCGGCATGACGGCGACTCTGCCTCCCATCGCGGAGCCGCGATGGGGGCCCGCAAGCCGCCGCGCGTGATGGCGATGCCGGCCTTCTCAGAGGGGACGAAGGGCGCGCTGGCGGGCGGCTTCAAAGGCGGTGATGGCAGCGGGCCAATCCAGGCTGGCGCCGTCGCCGAGCATCTGCACCGGCGCGATGGCCACGCGGCGGCGCGACCAGTAGTTCCCCTCCAGCGTGGCGAGCCATCCCGCCAGCCCCTGCGCGGCGAGCGCCGCGGCGGCGGTTTCGACCTCCGCCTCGCTGGGCGGCGCGGCGCGGCCCATCGTCACGTGCCGGCCGTCCTGCGCCAGGATGATCCAGCGGCGTTCGGAGGGCATCAGCCCTCCTCCTTCTCGGTCTGCCAGGTGGCGTAGTCCACCGTGGCGAAGATCCCGCGCCCGTCGCTGGCGGTGCAGACCTGAATGGTGGCGCGTCCCACGCTGTCGGTGCTGCGCGGCGCGGTGGCGAGAAGCTGCTGCCAGGCGGCGCGGTCCTGCGGGCCTTCGGCAGTCTCGTGCGGGAGGATGGTGGTGCTCATCGTCGTCTCCGTCTGGCGGGGCGGGATGCCCTGCGCGTGACGGACGATTCGCGCTGTGTCGGAGCGCAGCCAACTCGATAAGGCGCCGGGAATCTGGATGATCCCCGGCGCTTCCGATGATGTTCGATGCAGTGGCTGAGATGCTTCACTCCGCCAGGGCGTAGATGGTGAAGGAGCCCTTCGCGCCCGTCTTGTTCGGGCCAACCTGGCGGATGCGCTCGCGCACCTCGACCGCGTGGCCCTTCTTCTTCTGCCCCGCGAAGAAGCCGCGGACCGTGTGCTGCGCCCAGCCCGTGGCCTCGGCGATCTGCGCGACCGTCGCGCCCTCGGGCCGGCGCAGCATGGCCAGGACCTGCTCCTGCTTGGTGCCCTCGCGCGGCTTGCGCTGCGCTCCGGCCTCGCGCGGGGCGCGGGCCGGCTTGCCAGCGAGCAGGTTGCGCAGGGCTTCCATCGACGCGTCCAGGGCGCCGATCATGTCGCTCTCGCGGTTGGCTTCGTCGTCCCAGGCGGCGAGGACCGTCGCGGCAGCGTCGCGCAGGCTGGTGCGCGGCTTGGCGCTGCGCACCGCCAGGGCCTGGTCGAGCATGGCGATCTCCTCCGTCAGGGGCGCGGGCTGGGCGGCTTCGGCGACTGTGGCATCCTGTGCGGCGGGCTCCGCGGCCGGCGCTACCGTGCGCGCCGTGTCGGGCACGCTGCCCTCGATGCCCGAGCAGTCGGGCTCGCCAGCCACCGCGTCGCCCTCGTTCGGGTCGATGCCGATGGCGCGCAGCCCCTCGTCGGTGATGCGCGCCACGATCCAGGTGCCGTCCTCGTCCTGGCGCCAGCCCAGCCCGACGAAGTCCCGCGGGGCGTTGATCTCGGTCAGCAGGTTGTTCTTGATCAGGCTGCGGAACACCGCGTTGCGGGCCGCGGCCGGCAGGGTCTTCGGCGCGCGGGCGAGGCCCATCTCGTGCTGCGCAGCGGCGCTGAGGATCACGCGCTGGGTGTCGGAAAGCTTGGTCATCGTGGTGGTCTCCGGTTCCGGGCGCCGGTCATCGGCCCCTACTGCCGGGAGCCCCGCCGGCGTGGCCGGTCGGGGCGGTGCGGGAGTGGCCCGCGTCAGAGGGCGTATTCGCCGCGGCGGAAATGCTGGTCCGCGATGTCCTTCAGCTTCGCGGTGGCATCCGAAAGCCAGGCCGCTTCGCCCCACAACACCGTCTCGGGATCCGCGCCGAAATGGTCCGCGCTGGCCTGGGTGAGTTCCGTGAGGAGGGCATCGAATTCGGCCTTCTTCGCGAGGAAGGCGGCCAGGCTGCGTTCCTGGTTGCGGGTGGCGCGGGCTTCGCGGTCGGTCATGGTGCTCTCCGTCGTGGTGCAGGGCGTTTCCTGCGTGTGACGGACCATTCGCGCTGTGCCGCGCACGAGCCAAGCAAGATGCAGCGGCGCGGAATTGCTATGTTTCGCCGGTCTGGATCACATCATGATCGCTGGTGCCGCGTGCCGCAGCGACATCGGCAAAGATGCGATCATCGCCTTCCAGCAGGGCCGCTTCGCCAGTCGTCTCCTGCCAGCGACGCACGATCACATCGGCATAGGCGGGATCGATCTCCAGCAGCACGGCACGCCGCCCGGTGCGCTCCGCCGCGATCATCGTGGTGCCCGATCCGCCGAAGCAATCGAGCACCGTGTCGCGCGGCTTGCTGCTGTTGCGGATGGCGCGCTCGACCAATCCCACCGGCTTCATGGTCGGATGCAGGTCATTCCGCGCCGGCTTGTCGAAGTGCCAGACATTCCCCTGGTCGCGCGCGCCGCACCAGTAGTGCTGCGCTCCGGCCTTCCAGCCGTAGAGCATGGCTTCGAACTGCTGGTGGTAGTCGGCACGGCCAAGCGCGAAGGTGTTCTTCGCCCAGATGATGGTGCTGGACCATTTGCCGCCTGCCTCCTGCCAGACGCGGTGCAGCGTCGGCCATTCGGAGGAGGACATGCAGACGTAGCAGGCGCCTTTGGTGACCGAGAGCATGTTGGACAGCGCGGGACGGAGGAACTCGGGAAAGCCACCGCCGAGCGCGTCGTTGGCGATGGTCATCTTGGCCGCTGTGCCGCCCTCATAGGCCACGTTGTAGGGCGGATCGACGAAACCCATGTCGGCGAGGTGGCCAGCGCCGAGCGCGCGCTGCACGTCCTCGATCCGGGTGGCATCGCCACACAGCAACCGATGCTCGCCGCAGCGCCAGAGGTCGCCGGCGCGCGTCACTGGCATCACCGGCGGCGGCGGCGCCTCGTCGGCATCGTCGCCGAGACCGGCATCGGCCGCGGCCAGCAACCGGTCGAGCTCCATGCCGGAGAAACCGAGCACGTCCAGGTCGACCACCGCCTCGTCGCGGATGCGCGCGATCTCGGCGGCAAGCAGCGCCTCGTCCCAGCCAGAGTTCAGCGCGATCTGGTTGTCCGCGAGCCGCAGGGCACGCGCCTGCGCAGGAGAGAGGTGGCCGAGCCGCAGCACCGGCACCGAGGCGAGTCCCAGCTGCTTCGCGGCCATGACGCGGCCGTGGCCAGCGATGAGCACACCCTCGGCGTCGACAAGCACCGGGTTCACGAAGCCAAACTCAGCGATAGAGGCCGCGATCTGCGCCACCTGGGGCGGAGAGTGGGTCCGCGCGTTTTCGGCGTAGGGCACGAGGGACGCGACCGGCAGTGCGGAGACGACGAGGTCAGGCTGCATCGGCGGTGACCTCCTGCCTCGCCGCGGCCACGGTGGCGTAGTCGCGACCGTCATCGGCCAGCGTCACTGGCAGATCGGGATGCAGCATCCGCCACCGCGCGACCGCCAGGTCGACATAGGCCGGCGCCAGCTCGATCGCCCGCACGCGGCGGCCGGTGCGCTGGCCGGCGATGATGGTGGTGCCAGCGCCAGCGAAGGGCTCGAACACCACGTCGCCCTCGTCGGCATAGGCCCGCATCAGGAAGCCCGGCAGCGCGACAGGGAACACCGCAGGATGCTCCGTCTCGATCCCGCGGGCCTTGTGCCGCGTGATGCGCAGCACGTTGTCCGGGATCCGGGTTTCCTGGACGCCTTGGCCGGCGTGCTGCCATTCGCCGACGGTGCCGTCCTTGGCGCGGAGGCCACCCTTCTCGGAGTTGACGTGCCCCGCCCAGCGGCAGGGGATGATCTTGTTCGGGCGGCGGGCCTCGCGATTGAAGTGGAACAGGAGCTCGAAGGCGGGCGACAGCCGCCCGTTCCAGTCCCCCGGCAGGCCCGGCCCCTGGTCCCAGGTGTAGAGCCCAAACCGGCGCCAGCCACGGGCGCGCATCCAGTCGAGCCAGCCGGCCCAATAGGGCTGCCATTCATTGTCGCGATGGATCAGCCCGAGATTCACCAGCACCTGGCCATCGGGCCGCATGGCCGCGTCGAGATGCTGGAACACACCCTGCATCAGCGCATCCCAATCCGTGACGCCACCGGTGGTGTAGTCCCGCTGGTTCCCATAGGGCGGCGACGTGAAGAGCAGCGCAGCACGGTCGCCGCCCATCACGTGCGCTACGCTGGCGGCGTCGGTGCTGTCGCCGCAGAGCAAGCGATGATCGCCCAGCAGCCAGAGATCGCCGGGACGGGTGACGGCCTGGCGCGGCGGCTCCGGATCGGCGTCGGCGGGGTCGTCCGCCGCCCCCTCCGCATCCGCCGCGCCTGCCGCACCGCCCCCCTCTGCGGGATCCGCGGACAGAGCCTCGGGCGCGTCGCCGTCGGACACGGCATCTCCAGCCGCCGCGAGGATGTCCGCGAGCTCATCCGCCGAGAAGCCGAGCGCGCCGAGATCGATGTCCTGCGCCGCCTGCACCGCAGCCAGCGCATCGCGCAGCAGCGCCTGGTCCCAGGTCGCGTTCTCCGCGATGCGATTATCGGCGAGCCGCAGCGCCTCTTTCTGTGCCGCGGACAGGTGCCGCAGAACGATCGCCGGCACCTTGGCCATGCCGAGCGCCGTCGCGGCCTCGAGCCGACCATGGCCGGCGATCAGCACGCCGTCCTCATCCACCAGCAGCGGATTGGTGAAGCCGAAGGCCAGCATGCTGGCCTTGATTTGCTCCAGTTGCTCGCCGCTGTGGACACGCGCGTTGCCGACGTGCGGGCGCAGCTCCGCCACCGGACGCAGCACAATCTTCGCCGCCATCCAGGGGAGCGTCATCGGGCCATCCGGTTTGCAGGAGGTTTGCAGGGCTGCGGCCCGGCGTCGGTTTGCAGCTAACGGTTTGAAGCGGCGGGCGAAGGCTGCAAACCGCAACCCATATTTTCGGCCTAGCGCTAGCGATGTTGCGCGCTTCCGCCCCCCGCATACAGCGAGGCCGGGAAGGAACCATCGGCTCGAGAGCCACTGTCTCGTCTGAGCGACGCTGCGGCTCTTGAGCCGCGCTGCGGTCGCACCCTTTCCAGGTGTCCAGATGATACGCCGTGTGGATTTCGGTGCGCAACGCGACAATCTTTCGCTGCGCTACGCATGACTTCGCTCGTGCGATTTTTCTTCGATCGACACGCCGATCATCACGCCGCCCTTGTCCGCGGCACGAGCCCAAAGTGCCCAGCCAGCACGCTTAGTGTCGCGACCAGCATCCCCTGCGCCTGCGGCGGCGCGACGGGGCGTCCGCCCCATCCCTGGCGCATTGCCCATTCGCGGACGGACATCTCCAGGCCCACGACGTGCCACGCGCAGGAGCCAGCGGCGCTGTCATGGCCGCCGAGGGCATCCAGGGCCGCCCCGATCTTGCGGCGAGCATCCATGTGGTGGTCGGACAGCGTATCGGCCGTCTGGCCTGGCAGGCGGACCAGCACCGACTTCGACATGCCATCCAGGGCGGCGCTGCGGAACAGGGCGCGGAAGTAGCCTCCCGCGTCGTGCATCTGCTGGGTGATGGTGCCGTTCGCCAGCATCATGCCCAGCGTGTCCACGGCACGCCGATGCTGCACGGGACTGCCTGTCTCGGGATCCGCGTCTCGGATCGGCTCGCCGAAGCCGCCATGCTGAAGCCGCCACTTCGAGGGGCCCATCGATTCCTTCTGCTTCGTGGTCTTCGCCTTCCGCTTACCGGCCATGAGTCTTCTCCTGCTGCCGCGGGCCCCAACGGCGCACGGCTTCGTTCTGGATTGCCTGGCGCAGCCAGGGATCGGTGATGTCCTCGAGGTGCAGCGAGACGACGCCCTGCTGCAGCCAGACGCGGCGGCGCAGCATTTCCATCTCAGGCGCGGTGGTTGCGGTGCGGCTTCCGCGGTCGAGGGACGAGCGGGGCGGCGAGGGCGCGCCAGGCATGCTCATGCCTGCCTCCCCCGACCGAGCCCTTGAAGAGTGGTGAAGAGTCGAGGGGGTGGGAGAGGTCTAACTATCTGATCAATATAACTATTCAATTCTTCAAACTCTTCAAAGGGTCTCTCTCCCCCGCACTCCCGCCCGGGCGTCTGCATACGCCCGCGTGAAAAGTTGAATTGTTGAAGAGTCCCGTTTTCTGCGGGTTTGCGCGCGTCATGCAGCATCACTCTTCAAGCCCTCCTGCGGTTCGGTGGCGATGATCCAGCTGGTGCCGGGGCCCGACGCGTTCTGCGTGACCTCGATCGCGATCTGCTTGCTGTCGAGCAGCGTGGCGATGGCGTCCTCCCGCTCGGCCTTCGAGAGGAACTGCGTCTTCCGGACGAAGGCGCTGCGGCTGATCCGGCCGGCCTTGCGGATCACCTCCAGGACCTTCTTGATGCGGGAATGCGCGGGCGTGTCGGCGACGAGACGCTCTGCTTCGCGCAGCAACGTGCCGATGCAGTGCTCGACCAGCGCCGAGGCCCAGGTTACGTCGCGGGCCTCGGTGATGGGCCGGGCGGGATCACGACTGACCGCGGCGATCATCGCCAGCTTCGCCGCGTTCTCGGCGTATCGACCGAACAGGGCGGTGGCGTAGGTGCCACGGTGCGACCGCAGGAGATCGGTGGCTTCGCGCCGCACGCGAGCCATGGCCGCCTCGGCGTCCGCGGTCAGCGGCACGGTATAGGCGTGGATCGGCGCCGAGGATTCCATTGCATCGGCAATGTTCCCGCCATGGCTGTGGCCGGGCACGCCGCGGGCGATCCCCTGCAGCGCCGACACCAGCGCCGGCGGCGGATCCATCGGCGCCGGAGTCTCATTGCGCTCCGGGTAGTCGTCGTCGGTCAGGAAGACCAGGAAGCGCGCGATGGAGCCGTCCGCCAGCGCGCCACCTTCGAGCGCCGTCCACAGCGGGCCCGGGACGGTGACGCCCCAGATGCAGGCGCAGGGCTGCTCGATGGTGACGCGCGGCCGCGCCTTCTGGTCGGCGTATTCGGCGCCGATGTAGGGCTCGGCCGCCGAGGTGTAGAGCTTGGTGAGTTCCGACCAGATGGCCGCCTTATGGGCCGGCGCGCGCGCATTCAGGACGAGCTTCAGGAATTGGCCGAATTCGTCCACCTGGAACAGGCGGGCCGGATGGCGCTGCAGCGACGTGAGCAGGCCCGCCGAGGAGGCGAGATCCTCACCACCGAGGTAGCGGTCCAGGCCTGCCGCATAGATCGCCCGCTTGGCGCAACGCCGGGCATGGTCCTTGCCGCCGCCACTGTCGGCGATGCCGATGGCGTAGACGTTGCTGCGCAGATCGGTGGGCGTGCGATACCGGCGACCGGCGATGGCGCCGACCAGGCAGATGGCGGCACCGAGCGAGAGAAACGGCTGCGGGCTGACGGCGCTGGCCGTGGCATAGTCCACGAACATGCGCAGCGTGCCATCGACCTGCAGCAGCTCGGGCGGCACGCGATACGGCTTCGGCGGCGGCGCGATCGGCAGCGGCGCGACCGCGACCTTCGCCAGCAGGCCCGCCGCGGGATGCGGCTGTGCCGCCTGCTCGGCGGCAGTTCCGTTCAGCGTCAGCGCGGGATCCGGTACCCAGCCGCGCTGCTCGGCCAACCAGTAGATTTTCCCTGCGCCGACGCTGTGCGGCCGCAGCGAGGCCCAGCGCCGCTCGGGGGTGTCGGAGCGGCCGGACTGGCCCGATTTCCCGGAGCGCCGTGACCAGTTGAGCCAGAGGTCGCGCCCCTCCTCGCCGATCGCGGCCTTGATGGCAGCACCGACGGTGATCCACTCGTTGCCCGGCAGGTCGTCATTCGGCAGCCAGGCCAGCGCCGCGGCGATGGCGTCTCGGGTGCCCTTCGGGTCGCTGGGGCCGCGCCAGGTGCTCGTGGGCGCGTCCGCCAGGATCGAGTTGACCCGAACCTCGTCGGGGACGAGCTGCCAGGCGGCGTCCAGGAAGGCTGTGCAGCCGGCCTCGTCCACGACCGGAAGCCGGGACAGCGGCAGCTCCACCAGGCTGTCCTCCGGCCATTCATAGGGGCGGCCGGTGTCCGGGTGGACTGCATAGGCGACGAATTGCTGACCGCGCGCCAGCAGCTCGAGAGGGTGGCGCTTCCGGCCGGAGAAGGGTGTCGCGGCGCGATAGATCAGCAGCCGCTTCGGGGCACGGCCGATGCGCAGGCAGGGCGTGTCGCCCAGCATGGAGGCGGCGAGTTCGGCGATCTGGATGGCCAGAGCGCCATCCAGGATGTCGATGTCGATGCCCACCACGGCGCCAGTGGCGATGCCGACGCCGCAGCCGGGCCAGCGACGCCAGATGTCCACCTCGAAGGGCTTCGTCGGCCGGTCGCAATGCCGCGCCCAATCGGGATAGGGCGACCACTCCCCGCCCGTGAAGCGCCCCGGCACCTTGGTGCCCGGCATGATGGGGATGACGGAATAGCCATTGTCGACCAGGCGCTCGCCGTAATCGGCCATGAAGGAGGGCTGGGTCATGGCCGACCACCCACCGCGAGCGGCGGCGCCGGATGGCGACCCTGATCCAGCAGGCGCGCGAGCTCGTCCTGGTAGGCGGTGATGATGACCTCCAGCAGCGTCAGCCACTCAGCCTCGGTCAGCACCGCGAGGTCGGTCTTGCCGATGCTCTCCAGGTACTCGCCCGCCATGGGGCTGGCCGCCGCGATGGCGGCAATCTCGTGCTCGTCGGGATCAACCACGCCCCACCTCCGGCAGAGCGCGTTCATGCAGCGCATGGAGCAGGCCGGCAGCGGTTCGCTGGTTCGCACCCGCGGATCGAACCAGCCGAAGCCGCGGGCGGTGCGGAGGCGACATGCGGCGCATCTCACACGAACCTCGCGGCGGCGATTTCGGTGTACTGGCCCGCCGGCCGCACCTGGATCGCGATGGGCCGCCGCAGCTGATCCAGCTGCTCCAGCGCCGCATCGACGGTCGCAGGGGGCGGCAGATTGCCGGCACGCCGCCGCCACCAGCCCACCGCCTTGTCGCGCGGAAAGCCGGTGTGCTCGAAGCAGACCCATTCGCTGTGCCGCGCGAGGCCGCATTCGTAGGTGACGCGCAGAGAGGCCGGCTTGCCGGGCTTCTCGTGGCGCGCGTAGGTGATGCCGGTCACGTCGCACCACGCCGCCTGGATCTGCGTCGAGAGCAGCGCATTTGACGCCGCCTGCGGCGCCACCTTCACCACCGGCGGCGGGAACTCGTGGTCGCACTCGATGCAATGCCGCACGCTGGCGTGGTTGATGGTCTGGCACTCGGGGCACACCTTGATCGGCGCGTCGCCATCCCCGGCTGGTTCCTTCTTTCGGCCATCCACCGTGTCGATCGGGCCGTGCCGCGCCGTGTTGCCGGCGAAGTCCAGCACGAGGCAGTCGTCCTTGCCCTCGGCGAGGCGCGTGCCGCGACCCACCATCTGGACGTAGAGGCCCACGCTCTTCGTGGGGCGCAGCAGCGCGATGAGATCGGTACCGGGCGCGTCGAAGCCGGTGGTGAGCACATTGGCGTTGGTGACGCACCGCAGCCGCCCCGCCTTGAAGGCCGCCAGGATGCCGTCGCGCTCCGGCCCCGGCGTGTCGCCGGTGACCGTCTCGGCGGAGACGCCATGCTCGCGGATGGCGTCGCGCACGTGCCGGGCGTGGGCCACGCCGGAGCAGAACACCAGCCAGGAGCCGCGGCCCTCGCCGTGCTGGACGATCTCCGCCACGGCGGCGCGGGTGACCTCGTCGCGGTCCACCGCCACCTCGAGGTCATTGGCAATGAACTCGCCGCCGCGGGTTCCGACGCCACCGACGTCGAGCTGCGTCTCGGTCCGCTTCGGGACAACCGGGCAGAGATAGCCCTGCTGGATCATGTCCAGCACCGGCACCTCGAAGGCGATGTCGGTGAAGAGCCGATCCTTCCCTTCGTGCAGCATGCCGCTGTCCAGGCGATACGGCGTGGCCGTGAAGCCGACGACCTTCAGCAGGCCGGCGTTGATTTCGTTGAGCTGGGCCAGGAAGGAGCGGTACATCCCGCTGTCGCCGCGGCCGAGCAGGTGCGCTTCGTCGATCAGCACCAGGTCGCAGCGCTGCACCTGCCGCGCGTGGCGATGGATGGACTGGATGCCGGCGAACAGGATCTGCGCATGGATGTCGCGGCGCGACAGCCCCGCCGAGTAGATGCCGGCCGGCGCCTCCGGCCAGGCGCGCAGCATGGCCATGAAGTTCTGCTGGATGAGCTCCTTCACGTGGGTGAGGATCAGCACCCGCGTGTCGCCATAGGCGGCGATCGCCTCGCGCGTGAAGCCCGCGATGCAGAGGCTCTTGCCCGTGCCGGTCGGCATGACGACCAGCGGATTGCCGCTGCTGGCCGAGAAATAGTCGTAGAGCGCCTCGATGGCGGCGCGCTGATAGGGGCGGAGGGAGAGGGTCATGCCGCCACTCCCATCGCCACGGCGTCGACCTTGCTGAGCCAGCGCCCGCCCGTCTCGCAGCCGGTGCAGATCAGCTCGGCGATGTGCGGCCCCTTGCCGGGTCCGACCCGATAGATCGTGGCGCGACAGATCCGGCACGGCAGGTGCGAGACGATGTCCGGCCGCGCCGCGGCGGGCACGCCGTCACGCCATTCGGTGCCGTCCGGCAGCCGATAGCTGACCCAGTCCTCGCCCGCGTCGATCTGCTCGGCGGCCACGAAATCCGGCAGATAGAGATGCGCCGCGCAGCCAGCCTCCTGGTCGCGCCGGCCCAGCGGGGCCGTGTGCCGGGCGCAGTGCCACTCGCCACCCTGGACGGGTGAGGCATGCAGGCAGGACCGGCAATGCCGCTCCGGTGCCGCACCGGCATGACAGACAGCATGGTGGTCGCAGAAGCGGCACTGCCACCAGGCCGGGTCCTGACTGATGCGGGCGGGCGGGCGGGCGGCGCCGATGATGCGCTCGGCCTTGGCCAGGATGCGCAGCCCGGCCTCGGCATCGTGGCGGATGCGCTCCTGGAAGAGCTCGTCCGTGTCCTTGCAGACCGCCAGGTAGAAGGCCCGATCGAGGCCGGCGAGCTGCATGTACGCCTGCATCTGCGCCCAGTGCAGCGGCTTGGAGGCGGCGACGCCATCGGCCTTCAGCTTGGCGAAGGACTTGGCGCTGTGGGTCTTGAATTCGCAGACGTGCCAGGTGGTCGGCGCCTCGGGCAGACCGATCGCCACAGCGTCCATGCTGCCGCCGAAGTGGCCGGAGGCATCGTGCAGATTCCATTGGCGCCCCGTCACGGGATCCAGGTCCAGGACGGTGACGCCGATGCGGCGCAGGTCGGCGACGAAGCGGGCCTCGGCCAGACTACCAGTGTCGAACAGCCGCAGCAGACGGCCGGTATGCCGGGCGCGCGTCGCCCAGCGAAAGGAATACCAGATGGCGCGCTCGCATTCAGTGCCGATCAGCGAGGCGCCGAGATGCGCGCGATAGCCGCTATCCGCCGCTGCCTCATAGGCCGCGTAGATGGCGGTGACGGTGGGACATGCGGGCGGAGGAAGGGCAGCCATGACCTGATCCTGGTTCGAGGGAAGAAGGTCGGCAGGCGGGCGGCCTGCCGGCTGCTGATCAGGCATTGCGGCGCCAAGGCGGGGTGGCCGCGGCGCTGGTGCGGGTGGCCGGCGGAGGTGCCGCGGCTGCCGGACGGGGCCCCGGGGTGGCAGGGCGCGGGGCGGTGCCGGACGCAGCGCCGGCATTGGCCGCGGAGTAGCCAGCGACCTTGTTCCGCGCCTCGCGGTAGACGCCGTACTTATCGTTGCCGGCCGGCTCGACCTTCAGCGTCACGATCAGCGGCTTGAAGTGCAGCTGCTCGCTGTCGCTGACATGCACCTGGCCGACCGCGTGGCAGATGGCCGACAGCGTGCGCTGCGCGATCTCCACCGTCTGCTCGTTGCGGTTCACCAGGTTCAGCTGGTCGAAGATCTTCCGGCGCGCGGAGGGGCCTTCCAGCACCTCGAACACCAGCTTGAGCAACTGTCCGTCGCCAGCCTTGGTCGGCAGCATCTCGCTCTCGATCAGATGCGCGAGGTATTTGCCGGGCGGCAGCACCTCGAGCGGGACGGCGGGGGCGACCTCGGTCGCGTCAAAGGTTCCATTGAGGGATGCCATGGTTCAGCTCCGGGCTTCGGTTGTGGAGGCGGGTGCGGTGCTGGGCGGCGCCGCGTAGAAGGGGATGCCGGCGGCGAGCTCGGGCCAGGACAGCGGCAGCGTCTCGGCCAGGCCGAAGCGGTTCTTCGCGAGGAAGGCCGGCCGTTCGGCGGTGTGCAGTAGGCGATCACCGCCGCTGACGCCGCGGACCACCTTCTTGTTGAAGCCGACGTCGGACTTCAGCGTGCTGACGCGATAGTTCGCGAAGAGCACGGCATCGACATGCTCCTGCACCAGCGCGGACGCGCTGCGATGCAGCTTCGGCTGGTACCGGTCGTAGGGTTCGGTCTCGGGGCTGTCGAAGCGCTTGATCTCGGCGTGGGCGATCAGGATCACGCCCATGCCGCGCTCGTCGCGCAGCGCATTCACGCCATCCAGGAAGCCACGCCAGGTATCCAGCGCCGCCAGGTATCCCTCGCCGTAGCCAAAGGATTCGATGTCCGGCTGGTTGTGGGTCTGCGCCGTGTGCTGCCAGACCAGCGGCTCCAGCCAGTCGAGGCTGTCCACCACCAGCGTCTCGAAGTCGTGCGCCTCGGTGTAGAGGCTGCCAAGCGCCTCCATCACCGCGTCGAAGCTGCGCAGCACGCCGAAGGTGGCGGCGCTGATCGTGCCGAGCCCGTCCTCGGTCTGGACGACCACCGGCCGGGGCGCCGAGGTCGCGAAGAGCGTCTTGCCGACGCCGGCCACGCCATAGGTGAGCAGCCGCGGCGGGCGCGCGTCGCCACCACGCCGCAGGGATGCGAGGGAGATCGCCATCAGTGCGCCTCCCCCTTCACGGCGCGCGGCTTGGCCTTGATGACGTCGACCTTGATGTCGCCGCCGGCGCGCGCGACGACTTCGGTGAAGCTGTCGAGCGTCGGCTCGAAGGCGGCGACGTCCTTCGCGCGGGCGACGGCATCACCCTGCAGCGGGATGACGACCTGAATGCGGAGTTCGTGCGCCATCACGCGGCGTCCTTCTGTTCGAGGGTGTAGGAGGGGCGGCCGGTGGCGACGGTGCGCGCCGGCTCGAAGACCGCACGGATGCGCGGCGGCCAGGCCGCGAAGCGGCTTTCGGGCACGCGGATCTCGGTGGTGACGTAGTCAGCGGGGTCCTCGCCCCACGCCACGATGGTGGCGACCGCCGCGGCCAGCTTGGGCTGGTCCCACGCTGCCTTCTTCGGGAGATCGGCAACGACCTCGAAGGCATCATCCGCGATGCGGACGCGGCCGGTGTCCTTGCCCTCGGCGCGACGGGCCGCGGCGGCGGGGGCGCCGTACCGGGCGTGCAGCGCCTCGTGCAGCAGGTCGGCGAGGTGCTTGGCGTCGGCCTTCAGCGCCCCGACCTCTTCCAGCAGCAGCGCCAGATGATCGACGGGCAGGCGGGCGGCCTGCGCGACGTCCATCTCGCGCAGCTGCGCCAGAGTGGTTCGGTTGGTCATGGTGGTCCCGTTCAACGAGGAGGTGCCCGACTGGATGGGCGATGCAGGCGGCCGGGCGGGCGCTGGCATCGGCATGGGGGGCGCGCTCATGGGATGGTCGCCAAGTCGGCGAGCCAGAGGAGCGCGATGAAGCCGCCGGCCAGCAGCGCGCCGCCGGCGAGATGGCGGAGCGCTTGGCCGATGGCGTGCACGCGACGGACCGTGCGCGGGCTCATGGCGTCACCTCGGCGATCGCGTCGGGCGGCGGCGGCGGGCCTTCCTCGGCCTGGCGCGCGCGGTGGGCACGCTCACGGTCGGCATCGGGCTCCGTGCAGCGCACGCTGCGGCGCGCGATCTCGATCCAGACGTGGAGCGGCAGCACCACCATCGGCGTCGCGCGATCGCGCCAGAGGAACAGCGCGTCGTTACCGCCGAGCCAGCGCTCCAGCGTCTTGAAGCCGTCACCCTCGCCGCGTGCCTTGACCTCGGCCTTCACCGGATCGGCGCCACGCACGTAGAGATCGACGTCGGCGCCGTTGCCTCGGTATCGGACGGCACCGGAGAGCGGCACGCGCTCGGCGCGCAGGCCGCACTTCGTGTGGATGTCGACGATGGCGCGCTCGCGGCGCAGGCCCTTGTCGCGGGAGGATTTGCCCATGGCCGACGTCACCCCTCCGACTGGGAGAGATCAGCGAGGCGCAGCAGGAGGCGTCCGCGGCGGATGCAGTCCGTGCCGTGCTGCAGCAGATGCTCACCGGCCTCGCGCAGCTCACCGGGCTGGAGGGCATCGGGCACCAGTTCCACGAACTCGTCGCGGGACGGGACCCACACCCGCTCACGCCCCACCTGTTCGACGTAAGTCCGCGCCGCCTCCGGCCACATGGACAGCTGTGCGGCACGGAGTTGCTTGGCGTCGGAGCCGTCCTTCTCGTCGTAGTGCCGGGACAGGAAAGCCCTGATCTCTGCATTCAGGCCGCGGGCCAGCAGGTGGCGCAGGACGTCCTGGTCCGTCGTGACCGCGGTCCACATCTGCGAAAGGATGGCGTTCGCGACCGCCGGTGCATTGTCCGGCGAACCGATCGAACGGCGGGCGTCGCGAATGATCGCGCGAACGCGTTCAGTGGGCTTGGTCATTGGTGGGCTCCAGGAGGTTGATCCAGATGCTCAGCCGTTCCGCGGCATGCCGCGCCTCGCGCAGCAGCGTCGGCATCAGCGCGGTGGAACGGGCAGCGAGTTCGGTGAGGTCACAGTCGAGCCGGGCGAGGTCCTGCACGGCACCGGTCCAATCGACCCAGTCGGCGCCGATGGGCGCGACCTTGGGCTGCTCGGGCGTCGGGGACGGACGCTTGGGGCGGGCCGGCGGCGGCCCGATGGTGGCCTGCACGGCATCGCGCACGGCTCCGCGCAGCCCGGCCATGGTCGGCGGCGCACCTTCCGCGCGGGACTGCGCGAAGTAGGCCTCCATCGCAGCCCGCCCCACGGCCTGGGCCTGCTCCTCGCGACCGCCGGCGAGTTCCTCGTAGCGCTGGGCTGTGCTGGTCGAGATGCCGGCATCGGCCAGCGCCGCAGCCTTCGACTTCCCACCGGCGGGAAGTCGAACCGTGGCGCCATCGGCCTGGCGGACCGTCTGGGCCTGATCGAGGTCGCGGCTCAGCTCGCCGATGCGCACGCAGGCGCGCAGGTGGATCTCGCGCACCCAGACCTCGAGCTCGCGGTCGTCGCGTTGGCGGGAATAGGCAGCGAGCGCCGCGGCCTTGTCGCGGATCTCCGAAGCCTCATCGATGCGGGCGCATTCGGCCAGCGCGGTGCGGGCCTGCTCGTAGCGGACCAGCGCGCTCATCAGGCGGCCACCACGAGCGGCATGCGGGCATGGGACGGCTGCGAGGCACTGGTCGCGTCGCGAGTCTGGGCGGCCTCGAAGGCCTCAATATCCTCGAGGCGGTAGGCCACGCGGCCGCCCAGCTTCAGGAAGGCGGGCCCCTGGCCCAGCCAGCGCCAGCGCTCCAACGTGCGGGGGCTGAGGCACCAGCGGCGCGCCACCTCCTTCTGCGTCAAATGCTGGATGCCCATAGATCGCTCCGTCGTCCTTCGCGGAGACCGACACGGACACGCCGTGGTGGTCCCGATATGCGAGGATTTTCAGGCGATTACGGGCAGACTGATATTCGCAGCCCTGATGTTTCTTGTGACGTCTGGGGAGGTACGAACCGCGGAAAGCAGCGGCCAATCCGCGGCGGCTGTGACATCCAGCCTGCCGCGCTGTGACATGGGTCGATAAGGCGCGTTACGGTGCGGAGGCCTGCCGGATGTCCGCCAACGAGAGCTCCCGCAGATCCGGGTTCAGCCGATACCCGGCACGCTCCTTGTTCTCGATGAAGCTGTTCTGATCCAGCACCACGCCCAGCGAAACGGAGAGAGGCTCGATGGCAGTGCGCAGGCGGGTGAGCTGTTGCCTCATCGATTGCTCGGAAACGCCAAGCCGCTCGGCCAGGTCAGCGGGCGCAAGGAATGGGACAGCCTGTCCTGCTGCTTTGGCGTCGCGGAAATTGGCCAAGAGCTCCTCGGCGATCCGAAAGCTCGCGCCGCTCAGCGTCGTGCCGTCGCGGAACACAACGGCCTTGCCATCCTTATCAATGGCAAACTCGAGGACCGGAGCCGACAGCCGATCGATGAACGCCTTCGCCTGCTTGTCGTAGTCCGATGGAGGGGCAACTTCGATGCTGCCGCGGCTAAAGCAGACGGCAAGGAGTGACGCCGCCGGCAACTCGTTTCTGAAGAGCTCCCCTGAGTGCTTCTGCAGCCCGGCCGTGATCACCGATTCCACGGCTTTGGCCTGTCGCTGGAAGAGATCGTAGAGGCAGTCACCAGCCTCGGCGGCTGTCAGGTCGTTGAAGCTGTCGAGGGCCGAGACGACTTCCGGGAAGTCGACCAGGAACCGTTCCTTCGGGGTTGACCCCACCCTCTTGAAGAACGTCACGTAACTGACCGCCATGCGCAGGTCGTCCTTTGCGCTTCGATCAGCTGTCAGCAAATCGATCTTGTAGTTCTCGGCGGGCTCGAACGAAGCCATGTCAGCCGCCATCACGCCAAATCGACGATCGATGCACTGGGAGCACGCGCCGCAATGCTTCTGCTTCGTGGTCCAGCTGCGTGGCCGCGTGCAACTGTTTGTCAGGGCCAGCAGGTTCGCCATGCCAGCCTCTTTCACCTTCAGTGTGACTTCCCGCTTGGTCAGCCACTGGAGCGGGTTTCGGATGGAAATCGGGCACTCCAGGAGCGTGGAAAACAGCTCTTCCAATCCGCGGAACACTCTCGGGTGGGTTGTGCGTGTCGCCCTCCCTCCGACAACATCGCCAGCAACGGGCGGGTTGATGCTGACGACCCCGTTCTCGTAAAAGGTGAAGCGGTCTTTGCCCGACATCCGCGCGATCACAAGGCCAAGGCACGCGAACAGGAATGAGCGCGTGCGCTGGGTGTATTCGTCGGCACTGACGTTTTCGTTCGTCACCCAAACGGGAATGTACGAAACGCGCCGCTCATGGCCCCTCTCCTTGAGGGCGTCGACCAGGGTCTGCTGGATACTTTGAACCTTGGTGGATGATGAGTGGCCCACAAGGCAAACCGAGCGCCTATCCAGCACCACGTCCTGAAGGGCTCCTGCAAATGAATCGACGCCGCCCGAGAACATGGAGACCTCGTCGCAGTCCTGCGATGCGTCGATCAGGTCGTGGAAGTAGACGTCCCGAGGCTGAAATGGGTCTGTGGCCTTTCGGAATTCAAACGAGTAGCTGTCATCGGATAGGAACCCCAATGTATCAGCCAACAGGCTCTGAATGAGGTCCTGCTGCCACACCTCGGGAAGCCGCACCGGAATCGAAAACCGCAGGCTGCGGCGCCAACTCTCACCGAAGTTGGTCAGCTGCAGAGAACCTCGCTTGAGGCGCTGATCGGCGCAATAGACGTAGGCCGCAATCTCCAGAAGATCGATGAGCAGATCTGGCACATTCCCGATCATCGTGCGCGTGATGTAGTCGACGCGCAGATTGACGTTCTTGCCCGGCCCATGGACGTTCATGGCGATGGCATCAGCGTGGGACGGTGCCGCTACACCGCACTCGATGTCGAATTGCTTCACGACGAACCCTTCCTCTGGGCAAGCTCGATGCGGATCTTCTCGACGGAGTGGCTTGCGAAGCGCCGCACATCATCGCGGGTCAGCGCCTTGCCCTCTTTGTAGAAATTCTTGCCCAGCCAATCGCGCGCGAACGCACGCATGATCAGCGATGCCTCATCGCAATGGCGCCGGATCGCACCGTTGAAAGCCTCGATGTCGTTCAGTGACTTTGTCGCCCTGTCAGGCGCGATCATCCGATGGAGGTTTCGGTCGAGATAGTAGTGGATGACGCGGTCCACGAACCTGGAATGGAAGCGCTGGGCCAAATCAGCGAATGCATCCGCATTTTTCAGCGCCGACAGAGAATGGCGCAGGTCCTCGGCCGTGGGTTGCCACAATGCCGGAAGCCGTTGTTGCACCGTCTCAGCAACCGCTCCCAGCGCAGCCTGTCGAGCCATTTCGCCCAGATCTGTGGCACCGACGAAACTGCTGCGCTGGACCCGTTCGAGAGCCGCGTCATAAATAACCAGCAGCTCGGGCAATGATTTAGGCGCAGGTCCGTGAAGTCCGAGTGCCGCGATGCCGTCGGCGAATTCCCTCGAGCTGGCTGCCTGCGGAATCCGGACGAGGAGCCAAAGGGCTTCGATGAAGACGGGATCCTTCAGCGCCAGTTTCAGCGCGTCCTGCCCCACCTTGGTGACCTGGTCGACCAGATCTGCCGTCGGCACACCACCGTCCACGAGGTACTTAATGATCTCCGGCAGCAGTCTATAGGCTGGCAGTTTCCCGAGGCGCTGGTGGCCCATGGGTCAGCCGGCAGAGGCGGGAGGTTCGCTGCCGCCTTCGTGTCGCCCGCTGAAGGCCAGCCCCTTCTCCCGCAACCTCAACAGCCTCTGGCTCGCGAATCGCAGCCGCAAGCGCGGCAGAGCAAAGATGGCCAAGGGGTTGCAAAAACGCAATCAGAAGTAGTGTAGCGTGGCTCGTAGTTCTCGTGTCGGCGCCTGACGACTACTGGCTGCGAACCCAGCCCCGAACCGCAGGACTTCGCTGCGCTGCTTTTGTTCCCGCGGGCCTTCGCTAAGAGATTGTTTTCGCTGTTCTTCTCGGTGGGGCGACACGATCTTGCCTCCCAGCCATGCCACCGAACCCCTCCAATCCCCACCTCCCGCCGCACCTCCGCGAGGTCTGCAGCATCCTGGCCGCCGGCCTCGTGCGGCTGCGGAGCCGCGCTGCCGAGGAAGCTGCGCGCGAGGCCGCTGAGCAGGGAGAGCGCGGCCTACACTTGCCCGCACCCCAGCGCCTGCATGCGAACCGGACCAACCGGAGACCCGCATGACACGCGCCACCAAATCCAAAGCCGGCACCCCGCCGGCGCCGACCATCCCCGCCATCCCGCCGGCCGACGTGCTCGGCCGGCTGGCGGCGCTGAAGACCACCGCGACGTCGGACCTGAAGCAGCAATGGCGGGAGCTCTTCGCCGCCGAGCCGCCGCCCTACAATCGGCGTTTCGTGGAGAGCCGCCTGGCCTACCGGATCCAGGAACTGGCCTATGGCGGCCTGAAGCCCGAGACCATCCAGCGCCTCGAGGCCCTGGGTGAACAGCTGGATGGCGGGAACCCCGTCCTGCGGCGCATCCGCGGCGACGACAAACCGATCACCGGCACGCGGCTGATTCGCGAGTACCAGGGCGTCGAGCACAGCGTCACCGTGCTGCACGACGGCTACGAGTATCAGGGACGCCCCTACCAGTCGCTCTCCTCCATCGCGCGCGCCATCACCGGCACGCGCTGGAACGGCTGGCTGTTCTTCGGCCTGAAGAACCGGAGGGGCACGGCATGAAGCGCAAGCCAGCCGCCGAGACCGCGATGCCGGCCACGGTGCGGAAGATCCGCGCCGCCGTGTACACGCGGAAGTCGAGCGAGGAAGGGCTCGACATGGAGTTCAATTCGCTCGACGCGCAGCGCGAGGCGTGTGAGGCCTATATCACCAGTCAGCGGTCGGAAGGTTGGGTGCTGGTACCCGACCGCTACGACGATGGCGGTGTGTCTGGCGGCACGCTGGAGCGGCCTTCACTGCGCCGCCTCCTGGCGGACATCGAGCGCGGGCTGATCGACGTGGTGGTGGTCTACAAGATCGACCGGCTGTCGCGCGCGCTGATGGACTTCGCCAAGCTGGTGGAGGTGTTCGACGCGAACAGCGTGACCTTCGTGTCCGTGACGCAGAGCTTCAACACGACCACCAGCATGGGCCGCCTAACGCTGAACATCCTGCTCAGCTTTGCGCAGTTCGAGCGCGAAGTGATCGGTGAGCGCATCCGCGACAAGGTAGCGGCGTCACGCGCGCGCGGAATCTGGATGGGGGGCTTCGTGCCACTCGGCTACGACGCCAAGGACCGCAAGCTACTGGTGAACGAGGCGGAGGCGGCACTGGTGCGCCGGATCTTCGAGGGGTTCGTCGAGACGGAATCCGGCACGAAGCTCGTCACGATGCTCCGGGCCGAGGGCGCCACCACGAAGCGCGGCCGCGCCTTCACCAAGAGCGACGTATATCGCGTGTTGAGCAACCGGACCTATCTCGGCGAGGCGATGCACAAGGGGAAGTCGCATCCCGGCGAGCATACCGCCATCGTGCCGCGGGCGATGTGGGACGCGGCGCACGCCCTGCTGGCGATCAGCCCAAAGACACGCGCCAACCGCACCCGCTGCCAAACGCCTTCACTGCTGCGCGGGCTGATCTTCGGGAGCGACGGGCGTGCCATGTCGCCCACCCACGCGCGGGGGCGCCGCGGCCAGCAGTACCGCTACTATGTGAGCCAGTCGGTGCTGAAGGGCAGCGCCGCGGACGGGCCGGCCATCGCCCGCATTTCGGCGGCGGAGATTGAGGGCGCGGTCATCGCGCAGGTCCGGGGGCTGCTGCGCCAGCCGGAGGTGGTGTTGGGGGCCTGGCTCGCGGCACGGGCCTCGGCGCCCGACCTGACGGAGGACGAGGCGCGGCTGGCGCTGGAGCGGCTGGACCCGCTGTGGGAGGAGCTATTCCCCGCGGAGCAGGCGCGCATCATCCGCCTGCTGGTCGACCGAGTGGACATCGGGGTGGGCGGCGCCGACGTGCGGCTGAAGCTGGAGGGACTGGCGAGCCTGGCGCGGGACCTTGCCGCGCAGTCGGCCGAACCAGCGAGGGCGGCAGCGTGACCGGCGCCGCGCAGATGCTGACCGTGCGGGTGCCGCTGGCGGTCCGGAAGCAGCGGGGCGGGCGGAAGCTGATGATCGCGCCTGCCAGTGCCACGAACCGGGAGGCGTCGGCTGGGGACACCACCTTGGTGAAGGCGCTGGCCCGGGCGTTCCGTTGGCGGCGGATGATGGAGGCTGGGCAATATGGCACCATCAATGAGCTGGCGGCGACGGAGAAGATCAACTCGTCCTATGTCTCGCGCCTGCTGCGCCTCACGCTCCTGGCGCCGAACATCGTCGAGGCCATCCTGGACGGTCGGCAGCCCGAAGGCATGACGCTGCCGGGGCTGATGGAGCCGTTTCCGGTGGAGTGGGAGCAACAGGTAATTCAAAGGCTACAGGACAAGCTGATGAGCCGTTCGAATGAAATCCTCATAGGCGCGGGCGACAGCACTAATCAAGGCTTCAAGTCGCTTCGCTAAATTGTCGTATCGAGCATCATCTTCTGGTGTTGGTAGTCGCGATCCACTTCGGTCTATATTCCAGTCCGGGCGTAAGCAGAGGCGTAGGCGACCACCTGTTGTTGAAGAGGGCACAAAGAACTCATAAGCGATGAAGGACGAGAGCGCCGCAATGCTCTCATCGAGCTTAGCCGCCTTCTCGCGAACTATGGGATCGATGAGGTGGGCGCCTGGCGAACGAAGTACCGAACATGCGTCGTCCAAAATGGTATTGTCGGCCCAGACAGAGTGATCGTTCTCGATCTGCGAGAGGGTGGAAAGGAGCTTCGCCTCCGGCACCTTAACCTGAAAATCGCGAACAATTGGCCCGTCATGGTCCCGATTCCGGGAAGCCAAAATTACTCTCCGCAGGCCATCGGCACGTACTGCAAGAAGATGATAAATTAGACCGCTAAGTACCAGTAGAAATCCCCAAAATGGCGCAGTGGGAGGATCGATGGTTCGTTCGAGATAGCTCTCGAAGAATGCCCTAAGGTATGGCTCCCAGAATGGCCCCACCATCACAACAAGACCTGTGATGACGACGGCCTTTCCGATCACTGAATGAGCAGCTGGCCGCACCAGAGGATAGACACGCTCGAATACGAGCAGCGCGCGCTCAATGATGTAATCAATCAGCCTCACAGCTCAATCCAATAAATGGAGGCGCGGCAACCCGCACCGGTCGAGATGGGATTATATTCGCGCGCACCAATTTTCATTTGTTGACGTAGCAGGTGCCGATATCGTCGACCTTGGGTACGCTGAGGCCTGTATTCTTCACCCATCGTGCAGCGCCTTACGAAGCGCATCGGCAGGATCGAGGTAAAACACGATCTGCACCCGTGCCGCGGCCTCATCAGAGAGGTCAACAAGCTGGCGTCGGCACGCCACTGGCATCAGCACTGTCGCGGCACCCTTCTCCATAGCCAGTTCGACTACATCGATGGTGTTGTGGACCGTCTCGACTGATCCGCCGAGATTCAGGCCGCCGACGATGGCGAGCCCCCCCTTCAACGGGCGGGCCAGCAGGGCAGAGCACAGTGCTACAAGCGCGGCGATGCCCAGGTCCGCGCCGCTCTTGCTGGCATCGAACGAGCGAAGTTGCACCGCGAATTCGTGCTCGCGTGGATTACGCTCGCCAACTAGATCGCGCGCGCGGCCATACAGGTTCTGCTCCGCAATGCGCACGCTCTCGCGGAATGGCGCGGGCGGCGACTGGTTCAGGATGCGGACGCCGCTGCCCGGCCCCTCCGTCACCTCGATGCGGTAAAGCCCGGCTGCCTCGTCCTGCCCACCGGGGCTGAGGGCCCAGGCCTGGCCTGCAGGGAGAGGATCGCCGCCGATGCTGTCTTCGCTTTGCAGTTCGGGCGTCGCCACGAAGTGCTCGACGCCATCAGGGCCGATGGAATAGCTGAACTGCGTATTGCGGAACTCCGCGGAGCCGATCCGCTTCTGCTGCTCCTTCACGCGCCGGCGCGCCTCCAGCGCAAGGCGCACGGCCCATTCGAGGTCCTCATCAGCAACGGGCAGCTGCGGATCCGGGTGCATCAGCTTGAGCAGGCCGCTGACCGTCTTGTTGACGGCGTTCTGGTCGCGCCCCGATAGGGCACCGCCGAAGTGGACACGCCCGAGCAGCATGTTGGCGCGCGTGCCGTCCCGCAGGCGGGTGAAAGCCTCCGCCAGCACATCGCTGACAAGCCCGAAGTGGTCGGTGAACAGCGCGCGGCTGACCTTCGGAATATCCCAGCCAGGCAGATACGAATGGATGCGATCCATGAAGGCTGTGTCGTTCCGCATCTCAGGCGGCAGAGGGCCGAACAGGTGCCCGACGCGCTGCTGCTGCTGCACATCCACATCGAAGTTGCCCACGAGGACGATGCTGCCCTCCGCACGGATGCTCTCGCGTCCACGGGAGAACTCACCGCTCTCCATGTAGCCCTTCATGATGTTCACGCCGTCCTTCTGATCGAAGGACACGCCCGAGACCTCATCGAAGCAAACGACGTCGTACTGGCAGACGAGGCCGCGCTGCCCGTTGGCCATGTTCACGAACATCCTGGCCACGGTCGCCTTTCCGCCCGAGACGAGATGCGCGTAAGGAGAGACCTGCTGGAACAGATGGCTCTTGCCGGTCCCTCGCGGCCCAAGCTCGACCATGTTGTAGTTCCGCTCCACGAACGGGACCATGCGGAGCAGTGACACATCCTTCGCGCGCGCGCTCAACGCAGAAGGTTCCAGCCCTACGCTGCGGAGCAGCAGGTCTTTCCACTGCGCCGTCGTCATCTGGGCGCGGCCCTCAATGATCCGATCCAGGATCCCGCGCGTGGAAAGCTGAATGGGTCGTACCGCGTTGACCTGGAACGGTCGCCCACCGCGCTCTTGCGCGATCGTCGCGTCGTAGCCGAGGTCCACCTCCGCGTAGAAGCCTCCGGTCAGCATCCGCTCATTTTCGCGGACCAAGTCGTCGGCGATTCGCACATCGGGCAGGCGCAGACTGGGCAAAGTGGCCAAGTAGCTGTCGGACTTCGCGTCGAGCCGGGCGGTGACGATATCGATCACGCGTGTCGCACCAGTCTCCCGCGCACGGGACTTCACCAGCTCGTCCTCGCCGGCGCGCACCGTGCGCGAGGTGAGCTGGCTGCGAACCAGTTCCAGACCCTCAGCGATCTCCTGCTCATCGGTGGTCGCGCAGTAGCGGCCGAGCATGAACTCGACGACGTAGGTCGGCACCGGGAACTGCCCGCGGAACTGGCGCACCAGGTCCTTCCGGACGATCAGGCCCTTGAAGGCCTCTGCCGCTAACCTGTCGAGCGCGTCCAACTCCATCCTACCCCCCAATCACGACGGCGCGGCTCGCCACCACATTTCCACCGTCGTCGCGCAGCACCAGCAGTGCCGGCCTGCCCATCAGCGTGTCGTCGGGCACCAGGAGGGCGGTCCGACCATCAGCGTCTAGCGGCAGCACCTTCGCCACCACCGAACCGCCTTCGCCTTCCACGCCGCTCAGCATGTCCGCGAGCAGCCCGTCTCCTCCATCCGCCTGAATGCGCAGCCGCAGGCCAGCCCATTCCGCCGTCACGATGGCCGCCCTGCGTGCCCCAGCCAACGGCGCAACCACGATGTCCGGCACCACGCATTCCTGCGGGCTGACGCCCCCATGCGCATACTCCTGCCCGCCACGGAAGGCGTGCGCCCCAGGCGCCGTGGCCACAGCAACTGCGGCGTTCCATGTCCAGGGCAGCCGGGTCGCCGTCGTCGCAGCGCCGTCCTTCACCACCGCGCAGCGCGACCACTTGGTGTCGGTCAATCCCGCCTCGAGCTTGGCCACGGGCAGGCCGCCTGGCAGCAACAGCCAGCCATGGTCGGTGGTGATCCGCAGCCGGCGTCCCGTGCGGGCAATCCGCAACGCCCGGCCGGCCAGGGCGCCCAACTCCGCCTCAATCCGGTCAGCCATCCGCGCCTGCTGCTTATGGCCATCGCTGTCGAAGTGGCCCTCCTCGATCCAGCAGGGTTCGGAGCCGATCAGGGCCTCGTCCGGACGCCAGCCAAGCGAAGCCATCTCCCGCAACAGCACCGGCTGCTCCGCAAGCTTGCCGTCGGCGGCGGCGGGGTAGAAATCGGTGGTCTGCGCCGCGCCCTTGAACCGCGCTGCCGCCGGGCTCGCGTACGGTTTGCAGGTCGCTGTCACGGTCGGGAAGCCCGCCCAGCGCCAGCTCAATTCCGCATGCGCCCCCTCATCCTGCAGAAGCGCCACGAGACGCTGCGCCAGGTCCATGCGCAGCCCGTCCACGAACAGCACCGCATCGGCGGGGCCAGCAGCGGCGGATTTTGGTACACCGTTCCGGAACAGCCCCTGCAACGCGTCCGCATCCCGGTGCAGACGCGGGGTGTAGATCGCTCTGAGCGCGGCAGTCACCGCAGCGCGGTTCTCCGCCCCGTGCACCGCGGCACCATTGCCCGCAGGTGCCACCGCGGCGTTCGCGGCCAGTGCAGCCCAATCGGCTTGCCAGCCTTCGGCCGCATAGGCTGCTGCCAGCGCATCGGCATCGTTCACAGGCAAGGGCGGCGTGTTCGCCAGCGCGGCGAGGTGGGCCACCGCGAAGGCGAGTGGCGCTTGCCCTCGCGCGGCCCAGGGGCCGTTGCGCCGGGGCGCGTGCTCCGCGGCCAAGGCCAGTACCGCATCGCGCGCGGCGGCCAGCGGCTTGTCGTCCAGCGCCAGAAGCGCAGACCGAAGCCGGTCCTCCGCGCGCGCATTGGCGGCGGCATAGATGGCAGGGTCCGCAAGGAGGTCGGGCGGCTCCTGCGCCGCGAGCAGCGCTGCCGTGTCCTCATGGAAGCCGGGACCACCGGCGGCGAAGCGGTTCCAGACCGCATCCCAACCCTTCTCGCGCCTAAGCAGCTTCTGCGCGGCGACGCCCGGCTTCACCTTGGTGGGGTCGAGCTTCAACTCGGCCTTGGCCCGCGCCGCGAACGCCGCGAAGCGGGCCGGATCGGTTTTGGCGTCCAGCCGGCCGCCGAGCCAGGCCAGAGCATCCTCGGCCAGGTCGGGCGCCAGCAGGTTGTGCAGCCACGGAGCATCGAGACGCCGCCCTTGAAGCTCCGGCAGGGACATCGCCATCAGCTTTGGCGCGGCCGCCAGCAAGGCGAGGCGCGTCGGCTCATCCTGCGACACGTCCAGGCCGAGGCCGCCATAGCCTGTCTTGGCGGAGAGAAAGCCGCGCAGTGTCCAGTCGCGGCCATTGGGGTGGCCGAAGACGCTGCCGCCCACCACTAGCCAGGCCAGCAACTGCAGCGGCTTCGGGCATTCCTCAGCGGCGCGCAGCGTTTCGCGCGCCACGCCGGGCAGATAGAGGATGGCGGGCTGATCCCCCTCCCAAGTCACGCCCTCGATGGCGCGGCCGGCGGCGGTGCGGAGCCATATCGCGGGGCCTTGGCGCAGGACCGGGTCGTGCTCGCCCAGGGTGAGCAGGTTGGGCAGGGCGCGTCGCAGCGCGGGCAGCAGGGGTGCGAAGTCGCGTGTCGGGTCACACCAGAGCAACGCCTCGGGCGGCGCCTCCGCGCGCGGGTCGTGGTCGCTGGCGGCGCGGAGGGCGACAAGCAGGGCGTCGAGCGGCGTGGTCATGAGGTGGCATGTGCCATAGGCCGCGACCTCATGCCTTGGCCTTCGCGCGGGCTTCGCGCTTTTCGGCGAGGGTGGTGTGGTGGTCGTTGCGGCGTTCGCCGCCGAAGATGCTGTACCAAGGGGCGGAGGCGACGTCCTTGCCGCCGTCCACGGTGTACTTCACGTTCGGCACATGGACGAGCACGCCGGCTTCGATGAAGGGACGGATGTTCAGGCGTACGCCGTCATCGAGATCGGGGTCCCAACCCAGTGGCTGGTCGCGGAGCGACTTCCAGCGGACAAAAATGTCGAAGGGAGGCTCGCCCTCAATGATGCGTTCCAACTTGCGTTGCAGAATTCGCGCGGCTTCGGCACCAGGATTGTCGCCAAGGCGAGTAAGGTGATTGCCCAGAACATGGAAGGCGAGGCGCGAAAGGGCGTCTCGCGTTAAACGGTGATAGTGGACGACGGCCGTGAAGCCATCTGCACGCCCGTCGGTGATCCACCACAGGAATGGCCGATCGTGGAACAGCTTGGCGTGCTGCCGGGCGGCGTGGGCGCGCAGCCAAGCATCGATCGTGAGGGAGCGCGGCGGCTTGTCCTTTGCTCGCTCACAAGCGGCGGCTACGAGCGCGGCCTCGGTATCGGCCGACCAGTCTTTGCCCCACGCCGCAGCGCACCAACTGTATAGTCTGTCGGCAAGGGCGCGCTCTCCGAGCAATGGGCTCAGTGGCAACAAGCCATCGGCGTCGGCTGGCGGCAGTGCTGCGACCTTAGCGATGCGCACTCGCGTCTCGGCCGAGACGCGCATAGTCGGATCTGTCTCTGCCGGCCAGCGATAGCCGGCAAGACGCGCAAGCGCGACATGAAGCTCGGTGCCGGGCGCCGCAAAGCGCGGATGCCCATGAAATACCCATTGCGTCGGATCGTCAGAGTAAGGTTCAGGAAGGCCATCTGGATATGCTGTCGCTGCAACGCGCTGCCAGCGATCCAGATCGAAAGGCACTTTCACCATAGTGGCGTTTGTTACATTTTTCTTTTGGTCAATCCGTCGTATGCTTTTTCTAAATTCATCGGATGAACAAAATGCCCATATGGCGGCCACATGCTCATCATCGGTAGGAACGATCACCGCAACATTGGTGTCAAATGCGTCTCCGGTGTAAATCGTGCATGCAAGATCGCGCAATTGTCTGACGGCGACACCGCGCCTCATCCAAGCGTCTTCGCCACGAAGATACGCGTGACCGGCAGCAATTGCACTGCGCAAGTCTGCGCCATACCAGAGGAGCATTTCTCTCCCTCTGAACTCGCTAACTGATTCCGGGGCGCTCTGCCATGGCACAAAACCGGCTCTTTCGGGAACTTCCCAAAAATACCGACCATAGTGTTTAACATCCGCTGGTGAGATGCCCTGTAGGCTGCGCGCATATCGGCTGAGCAGCGCCGAGCTTCCGGCAGCACTGACAGCAATTCTGCTATCAGGATTGCGCGTCTGGGCTGCCTGCGTGATGAGCGTCGGGACATCGCTGCAAAGGCGCGCGATCTTCTCGGCACGATCCTCCGTGTCTGTGGAATCGAGAGCGAAGTGGGATGAGTCATCGGAGGGCGCTCCCTCCGTGAGGACGCAGAGTGTCGCGAGCGGCCCCCGCTTGCCAAAATACTCCCAGGCCTCCTCACCGAGCGTTACCAGCGCATTGAGGCTATTAGTGGCGAGCACGTTCCTGCGGAAATCTTTGAAAGATGAAAGGAAGCACCACTCCCCCTTTGTTACCGCTGCGAGGGTTCCGCCTGCGTCGCAAAGTAACAGGAGTCGATCCAACATCACCGTAGCAAGGTCGCCGCCGGCAATCGCGAAGCGCCGCTCAACGAAAGAGGCGAGGCTGTCGCTGTACCTCAGGTTTCCGAGGAACGGCACATTGGTCGCTTGAAGGGTCCAGCGTCGCGCAAGAATTAGCGCAGCATCGGCCAGCCCACGGGCTGCGACCGCTCCTTCGATTCGCTCCGGCTCGGCGCCGCGCATGCGTTCAACAAGCGCCGCTATGCTGCTCTCAATCTGCGCCACCCGACGCAGATCTGCCAGATCTCCGCCCATCGGCTCAATCAGGCTGCCTAGCAGCGGTGCTTGGCTGAATAGATCATGTAGTGCCTCGAGGCCGCGCCTTAGGTCTGCATTGCCGTTGGCAAGGGCCGCAAACTCGGTCCTGGGCAGCGGTGGTGGCGCACCAACCCAAGCGACATTCGGTGTCGGCAAAACGGTGCCATGTCCGCCAATGCGCCAGCCTGCCAGCGCTAGGTTGAAGGCTGCGATCTGCACGCAGCGCCCGTCGATCTCCAGGCCAGCAAGGTTGTCCCGCAACACCGCGGCCACGCCGTCGGCGGGTGAGAGGCCCTCATCGGCCACGCGCAGAGCAGTCAGCGCTGCCAGCGCTTCGGTTAGGAAGTGCCCACTGCCGCAGCACGGGTCAAGCACGGAGAGCGCCTTTGCCGCCGCTGGCCAACCGGGGAAGATGCCGGCAGCAGGGCGCCACACGCCGTCTTCCTGCACAAATCGAAGGAACTCCCAAGCGTACCCGGGCAGAGCACAAGCTTTGCGCAATGCCGTCTCGTCCACAGCCTCTCGCCGCAGAGCGGTTTCCCCGGCCAGGACTTTGCCTGCCCACCAGGCGCCCAGCGTGTTGTGCAACAGGAAGCGCACCATGTATGGCTCGGTGAAGAGTTGTGTCACCGCCGGCAGTTCTGCCGCACCAATCTTCACTTGGCTGTCGTTCACCGCCTTCTTCTCGGCGGCGCGCCAAAACTGGTAGGTCCAGCCGAGGCTGTCATCTGCCTGGAACACTGCGGGATCAATGCTGAGCAGGCGGTTGCGCAGTTCGCGGCCACGCTCGCGCGTTAACCTCAGGCTTGCGACCGGATCGTCTCCAGGAAAAATGCCTGGCAACATGCCGGCCGCAAAGCCGCTGGCGACGGACCATTCATCCTCATCGGCGGAGAGGTCCAAAGCGATCTCGCGGCAATCCGTCAGCGAGACCTGCGCGCCCGTCTCATCGCGCAGCAGCCCCCGCTCCACCAGAAATCGAGCGAACAACAGCCGGTGCCATTGCACATAGGCCGCCTGTTCGGTTAGGCGAACGACGCCTTGCGCCCCGTTTGCCGTGCGTGCATCGCCAAGAGCCTTGGCATGAGCACGCAGACGCTCGCGCTGTTCCTTCCTCGCTGCGTCGAAGCCAGCCGGCGCATCGGGCACGCGCAGGCCGCGCAGCGCTTCCGCCGCAGCGATCTCCGCCTCCTCCCGCGCCGCCTTGATGGTGGTTTCGAGCGCGCGGCGCTGCTCGCGCGTTAGATCGGCCATGAGCTGCGCGTCCTCAGAAACGGGGGCGGACGGGGCCGCTGCTGAGCGCGGCCGCGATGGTCTCGCGCACCTTGCCGAGCCAGGCCTCAAGCGCCGCGGCATCACCGATGGTGCCGGCGGACGGCAAGGTGACGGCCTGGACCTGCGGCTGCAGCCGCTCCGCCGCCTCGTCGAGCGCCGCTTGCACACCGGCAGGAACGCCGCGCGTCAGGTCGGCCCAGCCTGAGAGGCTGCGTGCCGTGAGAGCGGTGACGATATCCTCCGCGCTGGCCACCGCGGGGCGTGCCACGGGCAGCAGCCCGTTGCGGGTGCGGATGGCGTGCTTGTCCTCGGGCGACAGTTTCGGGTTCTGCCAATTGGCATCTGCCTTGAGATCAGCCTCCGCCTTCGCCATTGCGGAGTCATAGGCATCAGCGGCGGCGTTCAGTCGGGCGCGCAGTTCGGCCGCGGCATCCTGGCGCAGTGGCGGGACAGGGTCCGGTTCCTCCAGCAGGCGGCGCCGATCGCGGATGTCGTCCGTCGCGGCCTGCTGACCATGGGCGCCCAACTCGACAAGCCGCAGCGTGGTGCGCCAGGCGGGCAGCCGCGCGGTGATCGCCTGACGCGCAGCCGTCCAGCCGGTGTGGCCGGCGATGAGGGCGGCCTTTCGGCTGGCGGCCTCGATGAGCCGCTTGTTGCCGTGTTCTGCCTCCACCGCGTCGAGGTCCGGGGTCGAAGGCACGGGCGGGGCGGGTGCATCGCCACCGGCATTGCGGGCGGCATCGCGCAGCGCGTGCAGGATGTCCGAGAGTTTCTCGGCTTCCTGGTCGGGCGGCACATGGGTGCCCACGGCCTGGCCGAGTTCGCGGATGGCACGGCGATGCGCCAGCGTGACCGTGTCGGTCTCCGGCAGGAAGCGGCACAGGCCGAGCTTCTGCCTCGGCAAGCTGCGGAGGGCGACTTCCTTTCCGTCTTCGCCGAGGGTGCGGATCAGGTCGGCATGATCCATGACCAGCAGCGCGCCATCCACCGCATCCTGCGGCCAGCCATAGGGGTCGCCCTCGAACTCGTCGCGTAGCTCCTTGCCCTTCCGGCCGGCACCGAGGCGGGCGCGGATGGCCTGGCAGACAGGGTGGGTTTCTGGCGGTCCGTTGTGCCCGACTGCCTTCAGTGCATCGGCCTGCCCGCCCTGAGCATTCTTCACCACGCGTTCCCAGCCCGGATCGTCGGCGGTGTCGAAGCGCGGGAACAGGCGAATGAGCGCGGCCTGGGCGGCGGTGTGCAGGCGGTCCTTCAAGTGGGTGCCGGCCTGCGGTGCGCCGCCGGCCAGTAGAACCTGGGCCTCCCGCACCGTGGCTTCGGCGATCTCCTTCACCGTCCGGTCGGCGCCGGAGACGCGGGCGGCGAGGCCCTTCTGCGCCTGCTCGCCCTCGGTGGTGGAAGGGGCACCGCGCTGGTCCAGCACGGCCTGGGCGGCCATGCGTTGACGCAGGGCTTCTTCCAGGCGTTCGGCTTCGGCGGCGTTGCGCTCGATCAGGAGGTGGATGGACGCATCGGTATCCGGCAGGGCGGAGATATCGGTCGTCGCCTGCTTCAGCGTGTCGTCCCAACCATTGTAGACGCGCACCGCCAAACCTTCGGCGGGCGCCTTCTCGGTGGGGCGTAGGCGGACGAGCTTGCGCGGCACGGCGCTGCGGCCCTGGGCAACGCTGGTCAAACCCTTCAGCGCCTCCGACAGCGCGGCATCGAGGGCTGCGCGGCGGCGGCTGGCAAGCTCAGCCGGGTTGGCGCGCAGGTTGCGTAGCTCGGCACGGTAGGCCGCGTCCCATTCCGCTGCTTCCTTGGTCTGCAAGCGCCAGGTGCCATCGAGCGGCATCACGGCGCCGGCTTCTTCCAGCGCAGTGAGCGCCTTGGGCACCGCCGCGCGGACATCACCGCCCGCAGAGAGGTCCTCGACCAGGAGGTCGGCCAGGACTTCGGTGGTGGGGCGGATGCCGTGGAACTCGGCGTCGCCCTGAATGAGACCGAGCATGTAAACCAGCATCAGGATGCGGGCCTGCAGGCGCTCGTCGGGGGTGCCTTCACGCAGTTTGGCGATGCGGGCGCGAGTCTCTTCCGGCAGTTCCCCCGCGGCGAACGCGTCGTCGGCAAAGCGGGTATAGAGAAAGTCTGTCGGCACAGCGTGGCCGAGCGGCTTGTCGGCAACGAGCCGGGCGGACTCAAGCGCAACCGCCATTTGTGTGCGAAGGGCGCCCGCCATGCCGGATTTATCAAGGGCGCGCAGCACGCGTTCCCAAACGCGGCGGCGCGAGGGGAGAAGCGGCCAGTCGAGGACCGCATCGGCGCCATCCTCGGCGCGGTGCGCAACGCGGGTGCCGCGGAGGTGGCGAGAGATTTCGCCGGCCCGGTCATCCAGCATGGAGTGCACCTGGGCACTCCCAGCGCTCGACTTGCGCAGCACCGTCTTGCGGATGACGGCGTCCATGTCCGCCTCGCCGAGACTGATCCGGATCTGGAAGCGACCGAGCAGCTTCTGAAGGTTGTCGAGCTCGTTCAGGGCCTGCTGGCCGGTGCAGACGAGGAGAAGCCGGCCGTCAAAGTCGGCGGCGAAGCGTTCCGCGATGTTCTGTACATCCAGGGCGCGGCCAGGGTCGTTCTTGAGGAACTGCTGCACCTCGTCGAGCACCACGAGCGTGAGCGGCAGCTCCTTGCGATTCAGCAGGAGGGCCCGGCGAACCGTCGAGGAGAGGTCCGCCACGGTGAGCTCTGGCGGCTGCGGGAAATCGGCCTTGAGCCGGTCCGAAAGGTCGCGCGTGTTGGCCGCGAGGGACGGCTTTTCGGCCAGGACCGCTTCGCGGAAGGCGGTGGACAGGACGAAGTTGCGGATCGCGCTCTCGAAGGCGTCGCCCAGGCGGGCGCGAACGGCGTCCAGGATGCCCTCATCGGCGAGCCAGAAGGCCACGCGGGCTGCGCGGAAGTCCAACGGCAAGCCAACTGATTGAAGGACGATGCCCAGGGTGGCGAGCTTCGGGTCATCGGAACCACCGCCCAAGGTGCCGCCGGCAGCATGCAGGCCGCCAGCGCGGGCGCCGGCAGATTGCAGTGCGCGCAGTTCGGCAACCAGCTCGGGCGAAGGTTCTGGCAGCAGTGTGCTGGGGCGGGAGCCGTCCGCAAAAGGCTGCTCGGTCCAGAGCCCACATAGCATCTTGGCCAGGTGCGATTTGCCGGATCCGTAGAAGCCACTGATCCAGACCGCCTTTTGGCTGCCCTGTGCCAGACCACCACGGAAGGATTCCAGGATCTTCAGCAGGCCCCGGCCGAATTCGCCGTCCGTGATGAACGTGCCGAGCTCATCCTTCAGGGTCTGCGTCGTGCTGCCAGGTGCCGGCGGGAAGACGATCTTGGCAACGCCGTCGTTCGGAATGCGATAGTCGGCAGGGTCTTTTTGAAACGTTTCCCGGTTCAGCATGCAGCTCGATTCCGCCTTGGCTTAATTTCTATTCATTATGCGGGGATTGGCGTCGCCCGATAGGTCCAGCCATCACGCGCGTCGAGTAATCGGTAGACGCCGTTCTCGTGTCGCCCCGGAAAGAACAGAAGCAAGCGCCCTCGGATCTCCGGTGCGACCTTTTCGGCGATCGTCGAGACGCGGGTCAGCCCGAACAGGGACCCCGCACCCGACAGAGCCAAGATGTCGCCGTCGCTCAGCGACCGGAGTCGGTCCGAAACGACCCGAACTAGGTGAGCTTCGAAGTCGGGCAGCAGGCCGGGCAGTTCGTCGGGCTGCTCGGCCAGGCCGTCGAACAGGTCGTGCGCAGCGAACCAGGGCGGGACGAGCGTCGCGAGATGGAGCGTGTCCCATCCATGGCCGAACTTGCGGGCGATCGCCTCGAACTCGTGGAGCCGGCCTTGGATGCGGCGATCCAGCATCTTCTCGTAGTGAAGGATCCACACGCGGTAGTCCCGAGCGGTGTCCTTCGCCCAGGGCAGCGCTGCCTGGCGCTGGAAATGGCCAAGCAGTTCATCAACCGTCGGCAAGGGCTGGCACTCCAAGGACCTGCGACATTGGACGCCGGACGTTCAATTGGATCACGCCGCCGCCAGCCCGCAATTGGACAAGGCCCGCGGCTTCCGCCCGTCGTAGGAGGCTGAGGAGGTCAGCCTCTGGGCGGTCTAGAACCCGCATCCAGGGCGACGCGAGTAGCGCCGGCCCGCCGAAGCCAGCCAGCGACCCAAGAAGGGCGGCATAGGCGGCCGTCTGCGCGGTCGGCTCTGCGAGCGATCGCCGTTTGGCGATCTTTCCTTTGAGGTGGCCCGCCTGTGTCCAAGAGGAGACACAGTTCTGGGCAAGCGATTTGAGCATTTTCTGAGAGTAACGGCCTGGGTGCTGCGCCGCGAGAGATTCGGCCAGTTCGGGCCATCGAAGCGCGGTGCCCTGCGGCGCGCTCAGCACGACGCTCGCTGTATCTCTCAGCAGCGGCTCCCTGGCCAAGGCGCAAAGGAGTGCAAGCATAGGGTGTCCGGCCGCATGATGCGTCCACAGCCGAAGCATTGCCGCCTGGACGGGCAGCGGCGTCTTGATGCCGTAGAGGGTGTTTAACCGGGAGAGTACTAGCTTCCGTGCAGTTCCAGTTGGCTTGCTGAGTATGTTGCGGTTCAAAATTGCGTCTTCAACTGCGCTGGCGTCGAGCGGGCCAGAACCATCCAAAACCTTTTGTAATTCATCAAGCATCATGGTCTTGGAAAGATGAACGCCACCAGGCAGATGGCGGAAGCCATGGGCCACAGCGTCCTTCTGGTCGCAGGATGCAGCGAACCACTCAGGCTGGGCGATTTGACTTGTGTTTTCCAACTGGTCGTTCCGTCTACACCAACGCCTATAAATGCATGGAATCGTGTGGTTTGGCGAGGTTGGTCCGGCACGCTCGTCGAATGGCAGGACCAGGGAGCGGCGCTGCTGGCGGCATCTATCGTGACCGTGGTCCGACCCCGGACCAACGCCAGATGCTGGAGAATTTCCGTACCAAAGTGTTCGCTCTCGAAGTACGGATTTCGGGCAAGTGGGGTTCGAACCGGGGAAAGTGCCCACCGCGCTGAAACTGGCCTTTTACCTACGTTTTTGCGTTCCGTACTAAAACGCCCAAGTCAGGAGGTCCGGAGAGAATTGGCCTCCGGAGAGCGATTTTCGGGCTTCTCCGGGCCGGGCCAGTCAACAGGTCTGCCCCGCAAACCCCAGGAAACCTGCCACTCAGCGGGGCGGTGGGTCGGGCGGAGAGTACGGCTCGTATGGGAACTGGCGGAGAGGGTGGGATTCGAACCCACGGTACCCTTGCGAGTACTTCGGTTTTCGAGACCGACGCGATCGACCACTCTGCCACCTCTCCGCGGTGCCCTGGTCATCGGGTGGCCGGCGGTATAAGC